>Ga0070748_1000203_pt1 | contig 30608 bp, 52 predicted proteins | sample VirMetDEL_Nov_12_FD_77015 | JGI IMG/M metagenome (GOLD analysis project Ga0070748, IMG submission 77015) | Aqueous microbial communities from the Delaware River and Bay under freshwater to marine salinity gradient to study organic matter... | ecosystem: Environmental > Aquatic > Marine > Coastal... | reverse complement strand
GGAAAGTTCCATCCTGCCATTTGGTTGAATAATTTGCAATGTAGGACACAAAATCCGGGGGCGTGTTGCTATCGCGGTCGTCGGCTAGTCCCCATTTTCTTATTTGGTATTCCCGCTCCGCCTCAATCTCGGCGTAGACTGTTCCATTGATATCAGGCATTCTTTTTCTCGATCATCTGGTTGACCTTGTGTCGGGCCATGGTGACGGCGTCCCCCAACCGGAGGGCACTACTGGTTGCTTCCTGACCTTTCTTGGTCACGGTCACGGTGATATATCCCGGTTGGCATCCCGCCACACCAGCGTGGGTTCCAAAGCTGACAACAAGGAGCTCTTCGTCGTCGTTGCGAAAGGCAGCAATCTGCTTGCCGATCTCATTGATCTGGTCGTAGTCGGTTTGTTCAGTCAGCATTATCATCTCTCAATCTGTCATGAATGAACTCCTTCACCTCGGCGGTGAGAGGCTCCAATTTCTCTTCCAGCAAGGTCTTCCAGCTGAAGCTGGATAGGTCCAAACTGGAGTAGTCTGTTTCTTCGGCAGCAATCCGCTTGCCTGTGAGGGCCATGCAGTTCAGGTCGGTGGGCATCTCGTCACCCTCGTCGAGGAGGACGCGGACGCACTTGTCCTTGAGGTCGCCGTCGTCCATCTCCCGGAGCTCTTCCAGGGTTAGGGTGACGTAGATAGTGCTGTCAGGGTCCTCCGCATGGCTATAGGGCTCCATCGATCCGGTGCAGTGGACGACGACGCCTTCCACCTTGTAGTCACCAGGCGTGTGGTAGTGACCGGAATAGAGCTCTGCCTCCTCTCCGAACGTGCCCAGGAGGGCATCGACGGGCGCCAGGTGGCTGTCGTCGCCTCCATAGGACTTCAGGTCCCAGTGACCCACCACAGCGTCCACGCCGGTGTAATGTTCCAGGTCCGTCACCTGTTCGACAGCCGATCGGTCCCATTCCCATGGAAAGAGGGCGATGTTGCCCACCACAGTGGGGACTGTGACCACCATTACGTTCTCGATCTCTTCAAGCATCGTAGCCAACAGATCGAAAGCCCCGATGGTTTGGATATTTCGAGGCAGATCGTGGTTGCCGGCCATGAATGCGAAGATGGTACGCGAGTTCTTCTGAGCCGCTGACCTGATGGCGTAAAAGGTCTCGAGGACCACGGCGTACCCAACGTGAGGGTGATCAAACAGATCACCGACCATGATGAAATAATCAGCTGTAGTGTCGTTCAGCCGGGACCGGAATTTGTCCATCTGCTTGGTCTCACGGTCTCCTCGTCGATCGAGGGGAACCCCATGCTCGAACTTACGTCCGAGATGAGGATCCCCCAGCAGTTCGACTGCGGAGTTATCAGTTAGGGAGAACTTCATGGAATACTCCTGTGGAGGCGGCGAACAACATCCTCAGCTGCAAGAGGCAGTCAGAGACAGCGTTATGAATTGAACCCTTGTGCTCGTTTTCACACCAGGTCATGTCAACGTGAGCAGCACCGCGATTCTTGGCCGCTGCCATGTAGGTATTGAGGTCCCGGGCTTGACGGTAATGGAAAGGCATAGGGAGACCCAACTGGTCGTAGTGAGACTGGAGGAAAGTCCAGTCAAACGTGATTGGCTTGGCCCAGAAACGATAACCATCAGATGGCCGGTCCTGGTTCACCCATTTTGTGAAGTCCCGGAAGACATCCTCAGCATGCTCAGACCGAGCCATCAGGCTGTTGTAAACCGGAAGGTATTTCTGCCAGAATTCCATGGTGTCGTCATATTTGAATCGATTAGGCAACAGGTTGGGGCAGCGATCGAAGATGTCACCGACCTCTTGGGTCTCGTGATTGAATTTCACCGCGCCCAATTGGATGATCCCTGCATACTGAGGGTTGGTCCCAGTGGTTTCGAGATCCACCATGATGTCGGTCATTTGAGCCATTGATTGATGTCCTTAAATTTGATTGACTTAGCCCCGTTTTTTACCGCGGTGGCAAACTGGAGAGCCGGCAGACAGAACCACTGCCCCAGGCCGTAGGAGAAGATGAAGAAAAAATACGGTCCATCAGCTGCTGCTTGTTTCATGGCAGCAGAACGCTGGCCAGGTCGTATGTCCCCGAAAGAGAAACTGGTCTTCGACTGGGTTGATTTCACTTCTGCATAGAAGGTGATACCCCCCTGAGTTACCAGAAAGTCTGAAGGTTTAGGGAAGTCACCCACTGGACGACCCCCATTGATTCCTCTCAGATCAGACTGGTCATAGAACCGTTCAACCACTGTCTTAGGAACCGCCTGTACGCGATTGAGAAAGGCTTGTTCTGCTTCCTTTCCAGTGTTCTTCATTCAATGGTATCCATCGCCCATACGACTCCGCCGAACCAAAGGGTCCCAACTACAAATCTGGTGATGGCCTCCCACTCCCACACGTTCCAGGTCAAATGCGTGAAGAACCCGACCAGGGCTGCAAGGGCAGTGATGGCTGCTAATCCAAAAAGGATGGCTATGATGTTTCTATATTTTTCCATCCCCCGGGCTTAGTTCAGGAGATCAATCCCGTCCCGGGGTAGTTGCAAAAGTGGGGTGGGGTTTTTGTATTGAATATGGACCGGGACCACGTCCATATCCTTGGCAAGGGCGTCTCGTCGTAGGACCTCAGGTCCGAGTGCGTGTAACCCTTCTTGCATTCCGGGAGCCAGCGTCCGGTGGGGGTGTGTTCGATCATCCAGTATTGCATATTAAGCATCCATCAAATGACGCACGACACGTTCGACCATGTCGTCGTCGAGTTTCTGTCCCTGTAATTCCTTGGGGATGACACCTTCGAAGGGTTTGGCCTCATCCAGTTCCCACTGGGAGAAGGGCGTTTCATCATAGGGCCGGAAGCTGCGCCCAATTGCAACGGTGCAATCAAGAGGGAGTTTCCGCATGACGTTGGGGTGGTCGCACATCGCCTTCCGCAAGAGCGGCAGGAAGATCATGATGACGTCCCGGTGAACGGAGTAGACCAACTCATCGTGGACTGGCAGCATGAAGCGAACCTTGTCCGAGATACCCGCCTCGTCGAGCAGCTTGATCAGATTGATGATCGACTGCTTGGCCAGCGTGGCGCAGCTCCCTTGGATCATCGAGTTGACCAGCTGGTTCTTTGCCCGGGATTGGATCCGTTTAATGCAGAGCTCTGCAAAGTTGTTGACTGCAGGGCTGGCACTCATGTCTGCGAACTTACCCCGCATGGCTGACGCCCAATCCTTGGTGGCTTCGAACCGCTCGCGGCGATGGCCATCAGGAAGTACAATCTGGCCGTATTCAATGCCAGCTGTCTGGGTGTCTATGCGCCACTTCTCGGCCAGAGGGAACCTCTGCCGGTATTTGTCAACCGCGGCCCACATCTCGTCACCGGTCCAGCCAAGGTTGCTGCCCACCGTGGACAGCGAACCACTGTACCAGTAGTTGAAGTTGGAGACCTTGCCGACATCGCCTCGAGCCATCTTGTGGAAGTCTCCAGGTTCCATGATCGCACCAGTCTGGATATGTTTCAGGATACGCTTCTCTGGGTTGCCCCCGAACTTCATCATCTTGAACTCTTCCTCGGTCATACCCGGGAGAGTTTTCACAGCCAAACCATCAGCTGCGGCGCCCGAGTGGAGATCACCGTATGGAAGCTGTCCAAAGACCTCTTTGAAACCCAGGTCATCGCTCATGTCACCGATCAGAACCAGCTCGACGGAACTCCAATCGGCAGAGACAACAAGATGGTCGTCGTCGTCGGCGAGGAAGAAGCCACGGACGTAGGCAGACTCACCTTGCTTGGCCAGCTGCATGGGATTTGGGAAGGAAGCAGCCATTCGGCGGGATGCCAGTTTGGACGAAAGACTGGGGTAAACCCGGCTGGTGTCCGGGTCCATCAGCTGAGTGTATGGTGTGAGGTATAGCTTTACGCGCTGCTCGATGTCCGCCATTTGTTGGAGGTCTTTGAGAACAGCCACGATATGTTCGTCGCCAGCCTTGTCAGCCGCGAGAGACATCTTGCCCCTCGCGTCAGCATCGCTGGCAACCTTACCCATATCGTACATCAACGGCAGATCGAGCAAGTCATAGAGCAACGTCCGCGCCCCATAATAGTGGGTCAGATTGAGTTTGTTTTTGGGGAGAGTGATGCCCTTCTCGAGCGCCCAAGCGTTGCCGATCGGGTTGGAGACCTGGAAGCACATGGCAAAGTCGTCATCGTTGTCTGGGCTTCGGATCCAAGCATTGAGCTGAGCTCGTTTGCTCTCCCAGTTCTTTTTATACCAAGGTTGTTTTGCAGCCAGTTTTTCATTCTTCTCTGGAGAGAACGCAAAGCCCATCAGCTTTTCTTTGAAGGACCGGAGAACCTTGGCCATGTTCTCGCGTTCAATATCCCGGCGAACATATACCTCAGGCAGATCAAGACGCAGTCCATCCCGCCAGCTGTCGGCATAGACCTGGACCATAGGGTTTTCAGTTTTGATGAACGTCACCAAAGCTGCCGGGTTGGTGACCATCAGGTTTTCACTGAGTTTCTTGTAGACCTGGACAGCCCAATAGGCATCGTCGGCACCGTAATTGGCGACCTGATCACCTGTCAGCTCACCCATATGCTTGGCGTCGTGGGCTTGCAGGACCTCGTCGTAGGTGGTCATTTTGAATCCGAAGAGGCTCATGACGAGTTTCTTCAAGGCATAGCCATAAGCCAGTTCAAACACGAACCCGTTGTAGCTGTGCGCGGCGCGGGAGGTCTTGGATATAAACTTCTGGAGGACTTCATACTGAGCGCCAGTGAGGTCACGACCTCGGCTGTTGCTGTCGTAGGAAGCGAAAGCCGTTTCGACATCCTTGATGCAGGGCCAGAAGGATTTGAGGGGTGTTTGGAGAAACTCTTTACGGTCGTAATTATCCGGGCCGTGATGGGTGACGGCCAGCTGCATGGTGCAGACCAGATTGGTGAGGACTACCCCGAGACACTGGCTGAACATCACCAACTCAAATGGAGCGTTGTGCGCCACCTTGATGGCTTTGTCCGACATCCACTCGAGAATTTCGATTCCCTGAGCAGCTGAAAGCCGGTTGCCCCGATCAGCGTGAGCCAGGTTGATATACCAGCTGGTGTTTGACCCATCGACGTGGACCGAGAAGCCGGTCATCACTGTCCGGTTGTGGTCAAAGACGTGGCGTTTCTTGTTGTTGTAGACCTTCAGGCCGGAGTGGCGGGCTTCATCCTGGGTTTCACAGTCAATGCCGATCAGTTCTGCACCTTCCAGTTCGGCCTTGAGAACTTCCAAGACCTCAGCTGGGGTCCGCTGATCAATGAGTTGTGTGTTTGTGTGGTCCATAAATGACCTCCGCTATTGTTTCGTCCAGCTCTAGGTGGATCGAGTCAGTCATTTCATTGAGCGGCATATGAATAACTGTGGCTGTGTTGACCGCCGCAATGGCCAAAGCTTCGGTTAGATGCGCCAGGAGCTGGCTGTACGTCAGACCTTTGGCCACTGCCCGGCGGTTTGCGAGGTCGAGAATTTCGACAGTTAAACTCATAGAAAATACTTTCCAAGCAGGGCATCTGCTTCGGATCTGTTAGGAACACCGGCGATCATATGTTCGTTGAGAACATCCTGAGGCACGGGGAATAAGTGGGTGATGGTGAGCATGGATCGCAGCAGTTTGAGGTTCTCGATGTCTGCAATCCACCGCTGCACCGTCTTGGTGAAGGGGATCCGAGTGAGCTCGGTGTGGTTGCTGGTCTGAATGCATCGCTCGATGTCAGGCCAGTAGTCTTCAAGGGTCTTCCATGCTCCGTCACCGAACCCCGGGATGCCTTTGATGTTATCGCTGGAGTCCCCAACCAGGGTTTTGTAGAGGCAGACCCAGCGCGGTTCCACAGGTCGCTTGCCGATCCCGTTGATCGTTATATTGGGGTTGGCTTCCAGCTGGAGGTAATCAAGATCGTTGGAGTAACAGACCACTGCACACCCTCTTCCCGCATAGTAACGAGCGAGGGCTCCGACGATGTCATCCCCCTCCCATTCTGGAATCTCCATCTGGTAGGCTAGACTGTGGGTGAGGAGTTCTTTGAATAATCGGATCTGACTGAACAGGTCTTCGGCCATTGGTTCCCGCTGGGCTTTGTAGAGAGGGTAAATCTCCTGCCGGCGCTTGTTGTGACCGAGGCCGTCCCAGCACCAGATATGGGTGTCAGGAGTGGGGAGGGAGAATTTTTCGAATTCTTGACGGAGGGAAAGACGATCTTGACCAGGGAGTTTTTGGGTTGTCATCGCCCGGAAGCGGACGTTGTTACCATCGTAAATGTGAATCACTGAAAACCTCTTTGCGAAGCGCCTCGACACCATCATAAAACAGTGGATCGCTGCGGCAGAGTTCGTGAGCTCGTTGCCAAGCCCGAAGAATAGCTCGAGGGTCTTTGGAGAGAAATTTACCGATGCGTTTCTTTCCCCAGCCAATGTCCTCTTTGAGAACGTGGGCTATCGCCCAACGGGCGCGGGAGACTTGAGGCATCCGGGTCTCACCAAATAAAAGACCGGGGTTGTCGAGATCGAAATAATCACTTGCTGCAATAGCAAGACGAGCCCCCACCGGGGAGGGGGCTCGTCCATTAGTTATGTTGGAGAGGTCCAACCTAGTCGGCCAACAGTTCGAAGCGGATCACGCCCCATTCGTTGTTGTTCGCGTTGGTCTTCTTCTCGGCGTGGAGACGGACATTGAGTGTCTCCTGCAGGTTACGACCGCTCTTCTTGACGGCTTTCATGAAGCGTTCAAACTCCTTGTAGCCGGTCATCGAAGGGGTGTAGCCCAGCTCGGTTCCCTTGGGGAACGACAGCGTGGACTTGGGGTCCTTGACGTCATTCATCAGGGTCACTGGGATTTCGACCGAGTTGTAGGGACCATCAACCTTTTCGTGGCTCCGCGTGAGCCGGTCGATTTCAGCGTAGAGGTTCGCACCGGTGTCGGTCGTCACACCATCGTAGCTTTTCACGAAGGTGGTGTTACCGCCTGAGTTGGCGCGGACCTGCTTGATGGGGCAGACTTCGGTCATGTCGATGATGACATCGAATGAATCCAACAGTCCCTTCATATCCCGAGAGATTTTCAGGCCTTCGGGTTTCGACAGGATATACTCGTCAACCAGGATGCCCGAGTTTTCAGACATATCGTCGAGGGTCGGACGGTGAGGAGCAACGGCATTCTGGGGGGTCTGCGCTTGAACTGGAAGGTTCGCAGCAGGAACAAAGTTGGCTGCGGCGGCTTCGGCATTCTGCATTACATTATCAAGATTATTCATTGTTATTGGACTCCAAATACGAACGAGATTGTTCGCTAAAGGTTAGATACTGATTGGTTGAGGTAAAATCACCCATTAAGACAAGAACCACACGGGGGTTTTAGCCGAAATTTAGGACTTCTCTTGTTGGGTCTACTTTATGGGCTTCTTCGGACTTTGCTTTAACTATTGCATACTGACGTTGATCTATTGAGTCAGCATACTGGACAAAGGTTACGAGAAGGGTGGTCGTCCGCGTTCCTCTCGAAGCGCGGAGGTAAGCCTGGGAGACGTTCACATCCTTGTAATCGATCGATATGAAGATGACATGGTCGGCGCGTTCCCAGTTGTAACCCACCGCAGCTGTTGGACCGGAGGCCACGATGGCGTCCAGTTCTCCAGCCCGGAAGGCTTTATCAATACGGTCTCGATCCTTGGTCGAGGTATCTGAGTTGATGATATCGGCAGTCATGCCGCATGCTTTGAGCACTTCGAGGCTACGCCTCTGCTCGGGTTTTAGAGCAGCGAAGACCAGCATTGGTTGGCCCTCAGCTGCAACCTCGGCAAGGAAACGATCCTTGCCGGTGGTTTCTCCTTTGGCGATCCCATTGGTTTCGGGATGCGCCATGATCTGTCGGGCTCGGATGGTAGCCACTCCAGGGAGGGCTCCGTCCAGAAAGTTGTCGTCTTCCAGTTCAAGCATCGCCTGGTCATGGAAGAGCTTGTAACTTTCCCGGCACTTCTCTCCCATTTCCACCATCCTGGTTTGAAAGTGGATGGGTTGATCACCGTAGACTTCCTTGCGGGTATGTCTGATGGAGTGCCGATCAATGATCTGACGGAGCTTGTCGTGGTCTTTCCAACTGTCCACGTTGCCGTAATCATCGATCCACTCAGCGTGGCTGTCGATGAAGCCGTTGTAGGATCCGTAATAGTTGGGCTCTATCAGGTGGATCGCAGGATAGGCACTGTCCAGCCGGCCATCAATCAAGGTGCCGGTCATGCCGCAGAACTGCGAACACTTCCGGCCTGTCTGCCAGAAGCTGGCTGTCTGCTTGCTGCTCGGACCGCCGTAACCCATGTGGAGTTCGTCCACCATGAAGTTATCGATCTCGGGGATCGTGGCAAACAGATGCTTCCAGTTGTCCCGGAGGAACGAGAAGCTAGAGATGAAAACCTTGGCGTCTTTGGCCTCGGCGATCAGGTCCTTGACCTTGGCGTCGTAGTGGTCCCACTTGGTTATCTCTTTACCATCCGGGCCGAGCATTCCCGTCTTCACCCGTCGTTTTTTAACGATCGTGGTGGTTGGGCCGGTCCATTTCTTGGTGAGATTGCCATGGGCGCTGCCGAAGATATGAATGTCGTCAATGTCAAAGCCTGTGAAGAGGGCCATTTCCTCTTTGTTTTTCTCCATCAAGGAGACCGGCATGGTCCAGATGGTCTTCCGTTTGTGCTTCACCCAGTGGTAATAGGCGAGAACACAAACGGTAGGAGTTTTGCCCGTAGAGGGTTCGGAGAGATTGAGCGATTTCGGGTTAGCAATATGGTAGGCCAGATCGTCTGCCTGATACTGCCGGAGAGGAGGCGGTTCAATCTTCAAGGAGTTCCCCAATCTTTTGGGCAAGATACAAATTCACCATTGCCTTTTGATCAGCTTCCACAGTGTCTTTGGCGACGTGGCTTTCGGCGTAGAACATGAATTGCTCCTGGCAGACACCAAGCAGTTCTTTGAGTTCAGCGCGCTCCTGTTCCCAGGCGATCTGGGCGCACGGAGAGCCGAGTTGATTGTCCAGCTCGACGGTGAGGTCCGTGACTCGACCCTGGAGGGTCTCTGCCATATTCACCACTCTGAATAGGTCAAACTTGGGAACTACCGTATGGTCTGATGCTGCAGATGTATTTTGGATCAGGACTTTGAGGTCCTCAATTAGCTGAGACATTGTATTTCCTTTGAATAAGTTAGGGTTTGCTTCACTTCAGGGTTGGAAAATGTCGAAGCCTTTTCCGCACAACCCGTCGGAACCGGAGCAGTGAAACCAATTTGGACGCACCCTTGACCGCCCTACGCTAGGAGGCGGGAGGCTATTCGAAAATGCGGACGCTCAGCCGGGTCAGGAACCCGGCCAGGAAGTTGTAGATGCCCTCAAAGAGGTCGCTGAGGAGATCGAAGAAGCAGAAGCAGAACAGGGACACCGGCCACCAGATGAGCCAGCGGCTGATCAATCCCTTGAACGAGCTAGGTTGAGGCGGAAACGAGCCGTAACCATACTGTCGAGTATATGCCTGGCCGAGGCCAGGGTCGTCGCTGTCCCGGCGGAGCGTTTGGAGGCTGGCTTTCATCTTCGTCAGAAACCGGACCCAGGAGATCAGCGTCCAGGATATGCCAGCGACGAGATAGCCGCCCACGCCGATCAAGGCGATCTGCCAGCTCAGGTCTGGAAGGGTGGCGTCAGAGAAGAGGACCAGGATGCCAACAAAGATGGCTGTGATCACCACCCCTGTCCAGGCAGTGGTGTTGTTGTCGCCGTTGGCTTCGCTGATAACGAATGCGACGAGGAAGAGAACGACGGCGACCCAGAATAGGATGCCCCCGACAAGGATTGCAGGTGTGATCATCAGAATTTCTTTCCGCCAGCGGCTTGCCGGCTTTCGAGTTTGTGGTCTTCACGTTGAGCATTGAAGGCGAGCTTGGCTTCGAAGGTGGCTTCGAAGTCAATGCCACCCCAGGTGCAGATTTGGTGGAGGGCGTAGAGCGCCAGCGTTATCTGTTGGAGGTAGACTGGCCGGTTGCCTTTCCGGTAACCTTCCATGGATGCTGCAAGGCAGCTAACCACGATCATCAGGAATGCCCGGGGCTCATCGCTATGAGTTGCCGAGAAGAGTTCATCGATCTTGGAGATCTGATCGCCCGTGGGCGCGGGAGCCTTGACCCCATCGATAGCTTGCTCGGCACCCAGCTGGTCATACAACCGGATGAAGCAATCGATCACCTCAACGTCAAAGGCCAGATATTCTGGTAACTTGGAGTCCATGTCTCGGTTGATGTCTTCGACGTCCGCGGCTTCAGCGAGTTCGCTGACGGCGAGCATGAGCATTTCAGGACGATTACGGGTGTGGAGAAGCGATTCTCCAGTGTTCATGTCCGTCCACCAGCCGGCGGAGACGTTGAGGGCATGGATACGTTCAGGATAGTTCAAAATATTGCTCCAAGAATAGTTCTTCGGCGACGATCGAGGTCCAAGGGGACAGGTCCACCAGCTCGCGCTGTTCCTGTGAGACGTGGATGCCTCGGAGGCTCTCCCATTCAGACGGGTCATCTTTCAGCTCTTCCTTTTCCAGGAGAAGCATCTGCAGGTCGGCCAGCTTGATCTCGGCGGAGAGCGGATATTGAAATCCAAAACGCTCAGCCATTGAGGCTTCGATGGATGATTCCAGGTCCCGGAACATGGGGATCAGGGATTTGAGAGGGGTGGTGATATCATTGGTGAAAGCTTCCGACGTGTCGTGCATCAAGGCGGAGAACTTGTGTTCATCGGGGACCAGGCGGCTGACGTTCACCGCATGCTGTGCGACAGAATAAAACCGTTTGATCTGACCGGAGAACCGGCAGATGTGCGACAGCGGGGTGGCGATATCATTGATATGGATCTCGCCGGCCTGGGGGTTGTGGAAGTCAAACGCTCCACCAGAGATCAGGGTGATCCCTTCGCTGAGTTGTTTCATATTTTACTCCAATAAAAAGCCCCACCGACTTACGCCGGCAGGGCTGGTTTCTTGCTATGACTATTCAAGAACTACGCGGCGGTTTTGAAATCAATCGGACAGGCACCTCCGGCGCAATCGACGTGTTCCAGACCGATGTCTTCATCGATCTGTTTCTTGATACCCCGGATGACCGCTTCGAATTCAGCCTTGGATACCGCTTGCTCAGGCAGGTATTCATAGCTGGAATCATCACCTTCCTGAGGCATCACCGAGCAGGCCCGGACGACTTGCTGACCTTCCATCAGCGCCTCGCAGAATGCCTCGTAGCTCACTTGGTCGGGCTTGTATTTCAGGGTGTAGCTGATCTGACCGCCTTCGCGCTGCTGACCCGGGCGAGCTTCACCCCCTGCGAGATAATCCCCAACGGATCCACCCTCGATCCAGAAAAATTCGCCCAGCTGCAGCCATTTGTATTGGTCTTCGGGGCTGGCGTCACCGGCAAGGACGAGCTCGTCGCCCATACCCAGCGTGGTGATCACCGGTGCTGTTGGGAAACCAACAATTGTGGTGCCGCTATAGGTTTTCAGTTCTCGGGTTGGATATCCCTGAGCCTGATATTCAGCGACCAGAGGATCATCGTGGCGGAACTGAACCCAGCGGAGGAACTCCATCATGGAGGCAAGATGCCATCCTTCGGTGAGCCCAAAGAGTTTGCTGGTGGTTCCGGCTGGTTTGATAGTCAGCTTCGTGTGGGGCCGGTTGACGCCGATCTCGTCAGAGTAGGCGTTTGACTCTTCGATTACCGATCGGCTGAAACATCCTTGGATTTCCCAAAATGCTGCAGCACGGATTCCTCGATCTTCGTGAAGTCTAAGTCGAGAAGCGTTTGTGAAACGTGATTGCTCTGGATCAGAAAGTTCGTGGAACCCTGCAAAGTTGGGTGTAACCAGCGATTGGAACCCGACCTCGAAGAATTTCCAGGCGAATTCGTGGACGCCAGTCTGCCCGACACCGATCCGGTTGGTACGTTTGGTTTCTGGTCCATAGAGTGCATCCATTGTGTTGGTTCGAATGAGAGCCCGAGCTGCGTGACGCATAGCATCCTCGGCTTCCTCGAGCGTCTCTGCATGGAATGGAACGGTGTCAGCAATGACACAATACCCACCCCAGATTGACAGGGGTATTTCTCCACACGGATTAACGATGGTGTGGAGTTTTTTCTTGACCGCTTTCTTTGCGAGAGCAGACAGGAATATCTTGGTTTCGTCGGTGACGTCGTAGCGATCAGAACCAACGAAGCCGCTAGACAAGAGCTCTTCCATACCCTCGTCTTTCTGGGTCAGCTGGTCGAGGTTAATGAACCCCGGCTCTCCGGTGCCATCACCGTAGCTGCATTCCGTGCAGACCTGGAAGACTTCTCGCGCTCTGCGGGTCAGCTCCGAGTTGTAGTTGGGGTCATCGGGGGTCAGCTTGAGACGACGCCAGAAGTCAGCGTCTACGCCGATGGAGTTGTTTGAGGACCACAGGAACGAGAACGGTTTGTCCGTCTTGCGGTATTCTTCGACCTCCTCACGGCTGAGACCGTCGAATTCAATCGGTCGTTTGATCCTGGCGAAGGCCACACTGGTTTTGTCCGCCCAATGTTTTACAGCCATACGAGCGGCGCGTCTTGCCCCTCCCACGAGAACCACCTCTGCGAGATAGTGATCGACATACATTGCCTGAAGCCACCGGGGGAGCCCCCCGCCTTTCAGTGTGGCCAACCTGGCGATGGCTTCCATCAATGGGACAGGACCACTGGAAGGCCGGTTTTGCATTCCACCGATCGCAGAGCCTTTGCCGCGGACTTCAGAGAAGTCGAGTATCAGAAGCTCATCGCGATAGGCTTTTTGGAAAGCCATGATTTCGATCTGTTCGATCGCCTCGGCCCACCCTTCCCGGCTGTCGGGAACCTTGAACCAGTGGACGGAGTCTCCGCTTCCATATTTGTGCTGGGCATCCCGGGTGCTTTCCATTGCGCCGAATTGGAAATCCGGGTGCCCTTCCTCCAGGACGCAGCGAACGGTAGGCATGTTGTCCCAGTCGACGATCATCATATCATCGTCATAGCTCCGACCGACCCCGCTGCCGTTCAGCAGGAGATAGAATAGGAGGAAGCTGGCTGCGGAGGTGGAGCAGTTGGTGAAGACTTCGAGGTTGCGCGAAGCCTGATCTTTGTCACCATGTTGGAGGTGCCGGCCCGACATAAGGATCGTGGCCGTTTCAAGGTGCCGGCGAAATGCGGCGTGATCAATTTGACCCTGAGGAATAAGGCTGGTGTTGCCTTCGGCGACCCGGGCGGCAACGTCGCCCCAGTTTTCAACTTTGAATGGGAAGTGGACAACGGTATTGTCATGGTCGGTGGCGAACATCCTGCCCTGATCGAGAACGTGCTTCCGGATCAGGTCGTGCATGGGGTCGTCTGAAGAGACCGTGACGCATGTAAGGCGGTCTACGACGTCGTAGTCAGGGACTTTGCGAATAATGGTGCGCTCGGCGACAGCTTGTCCCATACCGGGGTGAAATTCACGGATCATTTGTCTCTCCAATTAGTGGGGAGGACTGTCCTAGGATAGGTGAGATTCGCTGTCGCCGGTTAGTCGGGGAACTACGCGGTGGTTTTAACCGGTTCCTGGAGCACCACCGAAATTCGGTTGCGTAGGTGTTGAGATTGTGTCCTCTGACCCAGGTCTGAGAGTTTGGATCTGAGGCTTACACCAACCAGAGGGTTGGTTTTGCCAAAGCGATTCAGATCGTGGACGAGGGTGAAATATTCCTTCAGATGATCAAGCATTTTGAAACTCTGTCATATTCTTCCTTGGTTAGAAGGGCACTTAGGACCAGCTCCCGGAATGAAACATCCGAGGCTTTTGCGATCCTTTCAATCTGGGAGAGTTGATAGTCGTGAGTGCCCTGTCCCTGAGTTGCTCGGGCTTGCGCTGCGTTGGTTATTCCAGTGGAATTTCCAACTTCGGTGAAATGGTGCTTGTCTCTCAGGGCGTACACTCGGGTGCCTAACGCGGCTCGAAAAACCCGGCTCTCGCTCGTCAGTCCGAATGGGAGTTTACCTTTCTGGGCTTCCGCTGCCTCCTTGGGGTTCCAATCGATCTTGTGGATCAGGATCAACTCTCGGCAGAGATCTCGGCAATAATCAAAGGCTAGACCTTTCATCTGAGCAATTGCCCGAGTGGGTCGGTTATCCTTTAGAAGTGTGACAATATGATCGTCGCGATCTTGGGTTCGTTCGGTTCGGGTCTTTGGTTTCGAGGGGGGATCATTTGGGGGCAAGTTCATCGCGTAGGAAAACTCCGGTATAAAACTCTCTCACTTCATTCGAGACTTGAAGATTCTGGTCGAGGATTAGGTCCCGAGTTGCCATAAGGAGTTGGAGTTTCTGTTCATCCAAGGCGACTTCTCGAGGCGTAAGGTACTGAGACCATGAGAGAATTAATTCATGTAGAAGTGCTTGTAGCACTTGAGAGTTGGTCATTGTGTCATCCATTCGAGTAACAGATGTTCAACAGGTATATCCTAGCCTGAGCTGGGCTGGCTAAGCTATTTTCAAAACCCCCTGGAGGTTTTGAGATCGCTGAACAAATCCTGATAGGTCCTTCTTGCCAGATACCCCTTTGACTTTCAGTCCCACGACGACACCGGCAGGGTCTTCAGGCCGATAGTCATGATCGTCCCCGCTGATTACTTGCAGGGTCTGATCGCCAATTTGATAGGTTTCTGGTATTTCTTTGAGAGGAAAAACCACAGCAATATTTTGTCCGGCTAGCATAGCTGTCCGAACGTCCGTATAGTTATCTTCCTTCATTGAAAAGGTCAGATGATAGTTCGAGGGGGCGACTCTGTTTGGTATCGCTGTATAGTCGTAAAACTGTGCTGTCGGGAACATACTAATTACGTTCCGGGCCGACAGATTAGCTTCGGGGAGTCGTGAGGCAATGATAGCCGCCGTTTCGGGATACAAAATAAACTTTTTGATCTCGAAGCAAATATCACTGGTTCCGTTCAGTCGGAACGACGGATCCATCTTTTTCCTCCTGGCCCGGAGAATATGATTCGTGATTTCAAGGGCCAGAATGTTCATGAAAAGGTTCCGGTTGTCGAAATACAGCTTGGTTTTCTTGATCCGGGCGGTGGTTTTTGCGTCTTGGTATAAGGGATTGCCAGCAAAGTGGAGGCATGCTGCAGTGCATCCTGGAGATCTTTTTGGGCAGACTTCGTGTCCAGACATATTGCCTGGGGCGAGGTGAAGAACGGCGGTGAGCTTGCCAATTTTGGTATTCTTTGCGACCTTGGGGTTTGCGTCCTGATTGGACAACAAGGAGTTAAGTCCTGCGCGTTTACGCAGAACAGGTAGAGAGCTCATGAAAATTCCCATAAAAAAAGGGAGCCCGAAGGCTCCCTGAATTGTGATTTGAATTGTGATTAAAGCGGGTGGTTAGCTGATGGTGAAGTTCTCCCTCACCCAGGTCGGGACAAAGTCCCAGTCAAAGGCGTCGTCGAAGCCGTCCTCAACGGCCTTGACATAATCAAGGTGACATTTTTCGGCGTGGGTGATTGCGAGGTATCTCATCTGGGCGGTGCCATGGTCGATGAAGCCCTCGTTGATTTCCTTGAGGAAATATTCGGAGGTTTCACCCCGTTCTTCCTCGAAGGTAACCCGGGACCGGATGGCTAGGAGAGCTTCCCAGATGCAACAGGCCGCTTCTGTGATGTCATAAGTTTCGGGTTCCATTTGAAAAGTGGCCTCTTTTTCCGGGGAAATTTTTGGGTTTTTCATAGGGTTCGTTCCGACCCATGGAATTCCTTGCGTTTCAGCAGGGAGCCAGATCGCTTCTGGTCATAGGGTTTGTCGAGGCGGACCATCTGGCCTTCATAGCCAGCGGCCAGTAGGTCTTCGTAAAAGGTGTCAAGACCTGCTTCAGTGGTAATCTCCGCGGTGGGGACGATGCAGATGCTGTCGTCAGCCTCGAGCTGGTTAGAGAGCACAGCCATTCGAATCCCAAAATCATGGGCGTAGCTTGGCATGTCATAGACATGATACTGGATGATGCTCCGGGCTTTTTCGACCTGAGCCCGGCTCGGTTCTTTCTTCCAGACGATCGAACTGATTTCGCCGAAGTCGTCGCGCAGCTCGTGGTTGTAGAGTTCGCCGTCGAGCACGGCGTCCGGATGATCATCGAAGAATTCCTGGAGAGCATCAAAGATGTGCGGAACACCCATGATTGGTTTGCCCTGCCGGCTGTGAAGCCCGTCGCGGTTGGCGATGCAGCGGATACCATCGAGTTTGGGTTGAGCGAAGCAGTAGCCCGGGAAGGTTTTATATTCCTTGGCCAGCATGGGTTTGAAGAAGTGAGCGCCCTGAACGATGGCTTTGACGTCCCGGTGATATTCCCGGGTCAACTTGTTCTCGTATTTCGCCGCAGCTTCAAAGGTGGCTTGCTCGTTGTCGGAGCGACCCTGTTTGCCTTTGCAGACTTTCCAGCCTGAGGTGACGAGAGCACCTCCCAGGATGCCGGCGATGGTGCGGAATTTGTTGTCTTGGATTTCCAGACGCCAGGTGCGGGTTTTACCGGTGGTGTCTGTCTTGTAGATTTCGGGTTCTAGCATTCGAGTGTTCCTATTTCGTATTTGTGCTTAAACTCCTGGCCGTCGAGATTTGCGCCCTCAGGAGTAATTTCTAGGTGAGATCTACCTAGATTGTCTAATTTCTCGACATAGTCGTAGACCTCGTCAGTGGAGCCTTTGAAGACCTCACGGTTGGGTTCGTAAGGCTCCCAGATTTCCACGATCCAAGTGGTCATGCCGGCCACCCCGCAGCTATCGCTCGGGCAGTTTTGGTATCAGGGGCGCGGCTGATCGCCATGACCTTGTCGTACCAGTTGCGGTCGATGATCTCCCGGCCACCAAGGAAGTTGACCTCAATTACCGCGGGGCGTCCGGGGACGAGTTGGGGATTACACATCTGAAGATTTCCTTTCGACGATGATTTCAACCATCCGGTTGATGCACAGCGACTGCCAGAGTTCGGCCTTCGCATAGGTGGTGGAGAGGATTGTCTCCTCGATCTGGACTTCGATATTGAGGGTGAGGGGTTTGGTTTTGGGAACTTGGGCTCCCGATCGGTAAGCAGCGATCGTCTTCTCGGGGGAGAGGACGTGTTCGGCGGGATACCGGCGATCGCCGGAGGGATATGGGTTGCCAGTCAGGTCTTCCGGGGCGTTCAATGCCGACATGCCGGCAGGGTCTTCGTCGTCCAGAAATTCTGGCTCAGGTACGGGGGAGTTGCGCTCGTTGAGGTAGGCCATCAGTCCGAGCTTATCGACCGGGATGTCCACCTGTTCCCAGAGCTGGCCGGATTTCTTGGCGTCTGCTTGGGTTCCGACCAGCTGGTGGTCTTCGAGTTGGTAGAAGATCATTGGAGTTTCCTTTCAATTTCTTCGTATGTCTTCCCGACGACCGGGGTTTTGCCATATCGGAATGCGATGGTGGAACCCGCCAGGTCGAGCGGAATGTCTGGGTCGTTGATCGCCATCCGGATGATAGCGACCTCGCGCTCCAGTTGGGTGGTGCGCGGCCAGCTCTCTTCTGGTGGTTGGGAACAAGACCGAACAGCATGCTCGATCGTAATCTCCATCAGACTGACAACCTCGTGGCCGAGGTGTAACTGCAGGGCTTGGTCTGGGGTGATGGTCATGCTGCTTCTCCCTTGGCTCCCTTGGCGAGGGCGATTGCCGAAATTACCGCTGCCGCAGCATTGGTTGCCCGTTCCGGTTTATGGTCTCTGCGGCTTGCGATATCTTGGAAAGAATCCCGCGCTTCCTCCAAAGCAGCCAACATGGGCTCGTAGGAGTTGACTGCGGTTACGATCAGGCGGGCGTTGGCCTCAAATTCTTGATTATCATGCCTGCCTGTTGTCACAGCTATGGCGACAGTCTTGTTCTTAGACCCGATGGACCAAGCGGCAGAATTGCTCGCACAGTCATGTTCAACCAGCCAATCTGGCCCATCGGCTTGCTGGCCATTATTCCAAGGCCGCGCCGTGGCATCTTTCAACATATCGCTCATAATCTTTTCTCCAATCTGTAACCAAGTTCAGCAGACCGCATTTCCATGTTCGCCATATATTCGGCGTGAGGGTCGTCCTCGGGGTTCGGGACCATGATCACAACGGATTCTGGAACGCTCCAGGCTTTGAGGATGAGGGGCATTGAGGTGGTTACGATGTCAGTCATTGTTGACGTGCTCCCAGATTGCTTCGAGCGCCGCCCGAGTGGCGTCGTCGGGGACTTCGGAGATCAGGTTTTCGATGTTGCCTTTGGCCCAGAATATTTCGTTCTGCTCAGCATTGGCTTCAAGGATGCGGTAGTGTTCCCACCACCGCTTGTTGTCGATCGACGAGAGGGGGTATGGGCAGAGGGGAACATCGTAGTTGCTGTTGAAATATTCTTCGACTTCGAGCTTTACCCGGTGTTTTGCTGCTTCGGTGGTTTTGCTGGACATGAAGTGCGTCCTTTCAAAAGAGCATGGATCATTCGGCCTTCACGGCCACTGATTGGCTGACGGGATGAGGCGATCGCATTGTCGACCGCCTTCTGGTTATATTGGGTCATTTTCGTATGTGTCGTAAGGACACCCCAAAGCTTCTTCCCATTCTCCGGTCTGGTGCAGATCGTCGGCTCGGGCCGTTAAGGCTTGCAGATACTCTTCGGAGGTGATGTCCTCCCCTTGGGGGTGATCGCTCTCAATGGAGAAAGCGAGGGTGAAGGCATGATTGTATTTTTTCATGGGAAAAAACTCCTCTCACTGAAGGGGATTGAATATTCGCTGCAGCTGGCGCTTGGATATTTCGCTTGGAGCTTCCCCGAAAAATCCCGAGCTTCCTCATAGGTTTTGAAATCCTCGTCGATCTCGACCTCGCGGTCGCCGTCGAGGTCACAGGTGACGTAGACACAGTAGCCGTCGGGCTGGTTGCGCTCGTCTTGCAGGGGTTGGGTCGAACCATCAGTGAGGGTTTCAAACCCATACAGGTTGATTTCTTTTGGCATATCAAGTTCCTAAAAAGTCCGACGCCGGGGTCGGGGGAGGGGCCCCGGCGTCGGTATTCCGGCTGGAGGGGGTTAGCCGGAAATATATTCGACGAGGTCGTCTTCGTCCTCGTCTTCGTATTCGCTCCACATGCCGTTGTTGGTGCGGGTCAGATTGTCATCGCCGCGGATGGGTTTGTCCGGATTGTGGGCGTCGTCGACATCCACGATCATTACCCGATCCCCAGCCCGGGTCGCCCAGACCTGGCCAAATTCGAATTCCGGGGCGATCTCGATGATTGGATCGTCGAAGAAGTGCTCGATCTTCTCCTTGGGGACTTCCTGGAGGACCGTCAGCTTGCAGCAGCGCCCCTTGGCAGTGTTGTACTCCCGAGGGATGGCCACGACGTCAGCAGGGTCAATCTGGACCAGCAGGACCCGGCGATCGGCATCGTTCCGGTAGCTTGGCAGGTAATTGAACGAGCAGAAGTGGATACCAGCCGAGCATGTCTGGTCAGGGTCTTCATCGCAGCGGTTGCGAGGTTGGGACACCACGTTGCCGGGAGTGTGGTCGAGGGTTCCGCTGTAATAGTCCATGAAATCCGGACCCACGATCTTCCAAGCCATGATCAGGCCATCGTTGGTGATAGGCATGCCCGACTTGGACACCCAGTCAAAGAGCCCGTCAACAGCACGACTGGATGGGTTGTTCATCACCCGGGTCAGGAAGGCCGCGAGAGGTGGAATCATCTCTTCCTTGCCCTCGTTCATATATTCGATGATCTTCCGGGTCAGGCTGGTGTTCAGCTCGAGACCGTCGAACTGGAGAACCCGATTGGCCACCGAGATCATGCCGGAGGTGAATGTCTCGATCGCTTTGCCGATATTCAGCAGCGGACGAAGGTCTTCGACCGTGGTAAATGGTTCGTTGATCATCTCGACGATCTGGGTGAAGGCAGAGTGTGAGTTGGGGATTGCTTGGGGCGCCCCGTCAATTACAACGGTGATGCTGGTCTCGGAGAGAAGGTAGGGAATAGCCATTAGATTACGTCCTTGAAAAGATTGAAGATTTTGGACTCAGGTCGAATGAAGTCTCGTCCTGAGGTGAGGAGGGCGTCAACTTTCCAGTTCTTGGTTTCGAAAGCCGTGACGAGGTTTTCCCGATTGAGCCGGGAGATTGGTTTGGGTGTGAGGAAACGGGCGATGGAGTGCGGGGGGTGGTCGGGGTAGTATTTCTGACGAAGCTCAAAGACCTTTGCCATCGGGGTGGATTTGACCGAGTAATCTTCGAAGAGCCTTGAGTTGGCTTCGACAAACACGATCAGGCTCTGGAGTTTCTCGTTCTCATTTAACCAGAGCTGGTTTTCCCAAGTGGGGTTTTCGGCGAGGGTGTTGGCAAGGCGTTCGTCAAAGGTGTCCTGAAAGCTGTCGAAATTCTTCGCAATCTTGGAAGCATCCCCAGAGTTGATCAGGAACAGCTCGTCTGACGAGATCAGGTTGGTATTCATAATTTTCCAGAAGTTGAACGGGAGCTGGAAGTTCTCCATGGTCAGCATAACCCCAGTGCTTGGCTGGTCGGCGTAGTCAATTTCCATCACCGGACTGTCGTAGGTGGTAGGGTGAACGCTCCCAGGGTAGTTGTCGAATGCGGGAGTGTCCAACTGGAACATTCTCACCTTGGGGCGAACGTAACCTTGTCCGGGTGTCTTTTTAGCACGAACTGGCGCTGGCAGACTGGACGTCAGGATGTAGTCAGGGTTACCCAGGGCTTCGACTGCTTCCTGCGAGAACGGGCGGATAACCAGAAGCTGTTCGTCAGTGTCGATGACGTCGTCGACATAGGTTTTGAGGCGCTTGATCGTTGCCGAGGCACTGGTTGGTGGAAGATCATCAAAGATGACATGATCAATCCGGTGGGTTTCGATATCAAGCTTGCCCACCCAATCAGGATTGGGACACACTTTGACACCATAGCTGCGCCGATGACCTCTGGTTGGCCGGCGGGCGCCAATGTGCCATCCCTTTTCCATTTCCTTGTCAATTTTGGAGTATATGGTGAGAGGCTCACCCTTGTAGGCGGCGTGGGCCTGGACCAGTTTGGCTCGGGCATTACTGCGATAATAACTGTTTCCTCGTTCAATACCGCATTCATTGGCCAGGGCTTTTGAGGCTTCCCAACGTCCCGGCAGTTTGTCGAACATCTTGGGAATTTCCCGGGTGATGTCGTCCACAATGTTTTCCAGTGCTGTCTGGATAGCAAAGGTGCTCCGGTCGTCGTAGAGCAGGGTTTCACGGGACAGGGTGATCGAGCAGGAACCAATTGGCAGGAACAGGTCAAGACCCATCTTGATCAGAGCTCCGAGCGTTTCGTGGTGCTGCAGTTCGTATGGGAGTTCCGTGTAATCCACAGGATAACGAACGCCGCCCATGACGACACCCAGCGAGATTTCACCCAGGGTCATTCCCCAACCCTTGCCTTCTTGGGAGAAGTTTGGGGCTATCAGGGGGTCACCGCTTTCGAAGCCATGAACGGTCGGAAGCGGATCGAAGTAGGCGAGGCCCTTCCGTGCTGCGTCGGCGAACTTGGAAAAATCATCTGTCTCGACGGGAAAGCTGAACTCGACGCCGTTGGCTTCGGTGGTGTCCGTTTGCTCGAGCAGAGACACAGAAGGAACACCGTCGGTGTCCTTGAAGACCGAATAGATTGACAGGATTTGATTGAACACCGATCGCAGGGTGAACTGGTCAACGTAGGAGAAGGGAGACTTTGACCCGATGCCAAAGCCGCCGATCATGTCGTTGGAACCATCCTTGGTGGACCCATCTGTGTAGCTCATGAACTCGTTCATCACGAACTCGTGGCTCATGCCGATGCCGGTGTCTTTGACACGGAAAGAGGGATAAAAGTCGGTTGGAAGCCAGACTTCGACGGGTTCAGTTGACTTGCCGGCTGCGGTATGGGCGTCAATCGCATTGGCGACGAGCTCGCGGCAGATGGCGAGATACTTGTTGGAATAGGTTTGGGTGGCAAAGAAGTCGAAGACTTTCGCCGAGGCTTTGATCGTGGCCCTGCTTGTTTGCAAGACGCCAGCCGACACTACGGTGCGCTGCTCCGTTTGAAGTAACATTTTGATTTCCTTATTGAATTTGAATGTGGTCGAGAATTTCCTGGACGGTAAAGAAGGTCCGAGGGGGGAGCTCGAGATCGAACTCGCTCTCAATTGTGGAGGTCAGAAGAGGGTCCAGAGGGTGGGGCAAGCCACACCCTCTGGTTGGTTGTTCCATGAAGTCATCGAGAATGGCCAGAAGCCGGCACTCGGTGTCGAGATCAGCCGTAAACATAGGCACCGAACAGGAAGAACTGAATTGCAATGTCAGCGTCGTCGGCGTCATAGGTTTCGTCGAGGATTGCAGCGGCCCGGGTAGGGTAATGGGAAACGAACGCTTCCCACCCATCGTCGATCTTGGCGCGATCAAGGGTGGCGGGATCGTCTTCGACGATTTCGACGGTAATCTCGAAGTCTTTGCCGTAGAAGTCCGGGTCAGAATATGCCGGGGCTTCGAAGTCCGAGGCCTTGAATTTCTTGCTGGTGTATTTGATGGACCCGATGAAATGATTGGATCCACCTTCGAGGGCGGTGACGATGACGTCAGCGAGTTGTTTGTTGGAAATCATAGTTTCAGTTCCTTGAAAATGGTCGTCATGTGACTGTCGCCCATCTTATACCCCGGGCGAGGCCCCTCGGAGGATATCTGGGATAGGTTGAGGGAGGTGATGCCCGATAGTTTAAGCATCGCCCACGTTGGGAGGGGTCGACTGGACTCGCCGGCCACCTGGAAAACCCTCATTACGGGTTGGTTGTCCTTAGTAGAGAGGCCATAAGCGCACACTTCCACGGTCTTGGGCTTGCCGTCGTAGATGATGTCGAGACACATCGACTGGGCGAAGGCTTCGTAGATCAGGTCGGTGTCGAACAGGCCGATTTCTTTGACCGAGATATCACATTCTTGGATCGTTACGCCTTGGTGGGGCTGGACTTCACAGGTGATGTCCTGATGGTTGAGGGTGATGTCCTCGTAGATCCGAAGGGTTTGCCCATCTGGGAGGATGAGGCTCGAACCGATGAGTTCGGTTCCGTCTGGCACGTCGATGGGGCCGTTGATTTCATACTTGAAGAGCATATGTTTTCCTATTGCTGAACACCTAAGTGCCAGACATTGGTTGGATTGGATTGTCGGGAGAGAAGAAGTGGGTGGGGGTTTTAGTCTTTTAGCTCTAAAATCGCTTGGTCGAGCTCGGCTTGGGTGTCGAAGGACTGAAACCCGGCCCATCCATCTATCTCGTATAGTCCGAGATCGAAGGCATCGAGCTCGGCTTGGGTGTCGAAGGTGTAGGAATTAATGTAGGGGTCTTCAGGGTCTGGATCCTCGCCCCAGAGGATGTGGGTTTCAAAAACAGGCTTCACCTTCAGAGCATAAGCGAGGAGGTGCGAGACTGGCAGTTCGCACTTGAGGAGGTGGAAAAGGGCAGGGCACTGGTTCGGCATGTCCGACAGGCCGGTGCCCAGGTTGAGTTCCTTGTTGGCTGTCACAGGAAGGACGACATCTCGGTGTTCAGCGAGGCGTCGGATCATATCGATGTCATGATGAAGCAGCACTTGATTGGAGTAACAGTCTGTGAAGAATTCCGAGGGGGAAATCTTGGTCGCCAATCCGATAGCGTTGGGTTCGTTCCGGATGACTGCCTGGCCGGCGTTCCCCCACCGGGCGGTGTTGTCCCCGAAGACGAAGATGACGTCGGGGTTCAGGCGGAGAAGGGCTGGGGTGTAATAGGCTGTTGTGACGTAGAGGGTCACGCCACAATCCTCTGCTCGTTCCGGGCCTGGTTGGCGTATTCCACTAGAGTTTTGTCCGCGGTGAAATGGAGGTCGCGCTCGACCGGGAGGCCGAATTTGCCGCGGAGTGCTTCGACTTCGGGGACGTACACCGAACCCATTTCGGGGCATCCGAAGCCGAGGTCGCACAGACCGAAGGCCATGTCGTTGTCGTTGGGGTCGATCTCGCTGATCAGCCAGGTGCAGTTTGCATCAGCGGTGAACCACTTGACGATCGGCTTGTTGAAGGGGTCTTGGCTGGCGCCATTGGCGACGAGCTGGGCCTTTTGGGCTTTAGTGAATAGGAGCATGATTTTACCAATCGTAGGTTGGAAGGTCGGCTTCGACAGGGCCGTCGCAGTCGAGGATCAGGTAGCCACAGTCGTTGTCCCGGGCCAGTTGGAGCAGAGGCTCGAGTTCCTTGAGCAGTGGGTCTTCCATGGGTTGCGGGTCGTAGGCAACGAGGCGGAATGCGTATTCATTGGTCATGACCACCGGCCATGGGAGGTCTTCCATGTATTTTGCGGTGGGGGCAGTGATATGTTCGGTGCTCAGAACAAGGGTTTTGTGAATTTCAATGGTCATCTTTTATCACCTCAAAATCTTGGTAGCCGAGGCATTCGTGCGCTCCGGAAAGGAAGGCATCGCACTCGGCTTTGGTTGGGAAGGTATAGGTTTCGGGAACGTCGAAGGGGGGTTCTGGGTCGTCGCCCCAGATGATTTTTACGTGGGGCATTCAGTCACCGCGTAATAAACCACCCTTGCTGGCCCCCTGGTTTGGAGAGTGTGAATAATCTCGGTGTTCGAAAGAGGGTTTCCCATTAGGAAAACACTGTTCTGAATTTCGCTGAACGGAACCTTCGTGTGGGCGTGATGGGGGTAGTGTTCTTGGAGATATTTCTCCGGGGTTATGGTTGCCATGTGTTCACCCATTTGGTTTCGTTCCGGCTGATCCGAGCGCCGATACCTCCGAAGTGGTCGGGCCGGCGCTTGTCCGCCCACTGAGCCACGCTGACGATGATGTCCTCGCGGTCGGGTTGGTCGGGGGCGAAGAACACATGGTGGAGGATGTCCACGGCGTTCTCGATGTAGAAGTTCTCGCCGTTGCCTTGGACGTAGATATTCCGGGACGAATGATCCAGTTCTATCTTAAATCCCGGGTCCGGATAATCAGGGTCGTCGAACAGGCCGAGTTCATCGTGGCTGTAGGTATGCTCGTCAGGATCCATTTCGAGGAACCTGTTGAGATGTTTGAGTTGATTGGGGGTCACATCAGGGATGATGAAACAGGCTTCGCTGTAGCAGTTACTCACCGAATGTCATCCCTTCATAGATGGCGATGCGAACGGCTTCGGAGCGGAGGAGTGCGAGGCTGGTTTCGTCGGGGGCGTCGTTGATATATAGAGCTGCGGCTTCCGCGCCGTTGACAGGGAAGAACTCCCGGCCATGCATATCGGCTGCGACGTTTTCGCGGTGCATAACCGTGCCGATCAGGATGGACAGGTCTGCAATTCCTCCGGAAAACATTAGGGTTTCTCGGAGCCTATCCGATTTGATGTCGATGTCTTGGGCAAAGTGGGCGGCGAGATCCGCGACCCAGTTGTATTCAGTATAATTCATCTTCAATATCCTCATCAGCCCAGTAATCGGCGTCGGTCAGGACGTCTGGCCGGAACTCGGCGAGTTTTTCATCGACGCATTCCGAACAGACTTTTGCAAGGGGGATGCCTCGGGCATCGTTTTCCCACCAGGTGTCCTGGTTGGTGTGGTTACATGGAGGGGACATAGTTCTTTTCCTTCTTCGCTGTGATATATTCGGCTTTGTATTTGGTCATAATTTTCTCGCTTCGCGTCGGTTGAGTGTCTGTTCGCCACCAAAGGCTTTTTCAAGGGCGTCGTCCTCGTCGAAGGCCTCTACGGTCTGGGTGTAGATGGTGGTCACCTGGTAGTTGGACTGGCATTCGAGGTGGAGGATGCATCCGGAATGATCCTTCAAACCTTCCAGCAGATCCGTGTAATCAGCACTACCCGAGCGGTTTCCAGAAGGTCCGTCGCTGAATTGCCATTCGGTTTGGGTGTCATCCACGGTGCGCCCCTGGACGATCCAGATTTCCTTTGGGTGGGTCATCGCGAAGCACCTCCGCCGGTGACGGCCAAGAGGACTAGGATACGAAAGCCAGTGTTGGTTTCCCAGAACCACTGCCAGTCCCAGAGGACGAACGAGGTTGCGAGGCTGACACTGAGACAGGCGAGGAGGATGATGAAGGGGATGATCAGTGCGTATTTCATGAGAGTTCTTTCAAAATTTCAACAGCTTCCCGGGCTGCGTCGTGCAGCTGGTCGCGGGTTTGCCAGTCGAGCGTGGAGTGGAAGATGTCTTAGCGGGTGGCGGATGGATTGGCCCGAATTCGGTCGAGCCAGTATTTTGCAGCCCATCCTCGGGCTTGCATGTTGAGGTCAGGTGAGGCGAGGTGTTCGCCCACCCCTTTTTCGAGGGTTGGGATCGGGGTTACCATATGATGTCCGAACTGAGCAGGTCACGGCCAGCCTCGTTCCAGTAGGGGCTCAGCTGGCCGCTTGCGAGGCCGATCGGGATGGCTTCGTCACGGGTCAGGAAGTTGCCCTCGCTGGTGCAGAAGCCGCTTTCGTCGCCGGGGGGCTCGTGGTAGCAGTCCTCGTCGCCGAGTTCTTTGCGGAGATGGTCGTGATACTGGTAGTTGCTGAGGTGGATCTGGTCGTCGCGCTTGATCGCAACGCCTGTCAGTCGGATGGTCATGATGAAGCTTTCAAGTAGGGAAAATACGCGGGTTTGGCACAGGTTTTGATTGTGTATCGAGGCATGGTTGGGGTTTCGTAGAGGCAGGTGTGCTCGACCTCGAGGGTTTGATACCAGATGGTGAACGCTGCATCTTCATGGTCGGTCTGGGCGAGGGTGGTTTCGGATCCGAGGATGTCGAGGAAGATCGCGATGGAGAATACAACGAATACGAAGAGGAAGAGGATGTATCTACCAGCTGGCATGATATTCGTAGTCCAGAGCTTGGTCGGACTCGATCAGGGGGTTGAGCTGGTTGACCGTGTCCTGGAGATCTTCCCAGTACCATTCGTTGATCTCGTCGGAGCCGAAGAAGAACCCGTTGGCTGGTGGGAGGTCTTGCAGGGCCTCTTCGGGGTTCTTGCTTTGAAGCAACCGGACACACAGGTCGCGGAGCTCGATCAGCTGATCCTTCGAGACGTAGCTGGCTTGGCACTCGTCCACGCCGCCCTGCACGTTCTGGACGAACCAGTCGTGGATTTGGTTGGCCTTGCGCCAATAGGCTACGCATGCGGAGATTTCGGCGTGTTGGGGTGGAACTGGCCAGTCCAGTTTCTTGATGGTGTTGTAGAGGGTGTCTTCGAGGTGGGGCCAAGCGAATTGCTTGGCAGAGAGATACATGTCGAGGCCCATTACTGGTCTCCTGTTTGAGTGTGGAAAGGATCCAATTGTTTGTGCAGAGGGACAGATTTTCCCATCCAGGGTTTGGGGCGGATTTCATTTGTCCAGTCGGAGAATTTGGGGATGAACCCGAGGTCTTCGGTGACGTGTTGCTCGCCGATCAACCGGACAGGGACTTCCCGTCCGGTTGAAATGGTGATGGTGGTGCCAAAGACACGCTCCAGTTCGAAGATGCCTTGGGCGTGGTGACGTAGGGCTCGGTGGCGAAAATCCGCGGTTTGTTCTTTCGACTGATCGAACCAGTCGTGCAGTGCCTGGTAGTCTTCAGGGACACCGCCCCAGCGTTTTACGGAGGACAGGGAGTGATAGTGGCAGTGAGCCATCAGAATTGTTGTCCGTCGTATTGGGTTTCCTCGACCCGGATGTTGAAGTCATAGTCAATCGTTGTGGGGGTGAAGGTAATGGAGCCCAAAGCGCCCTCGTTGTTTTCCCACCCGATGTGGAAGATTTCGCGAATCTTGTATGTAAGGTCCTCAAAGATCTCCTCGTGGCCTTCGTCGTCGATTTCAGGGGTCATTTCCTCAATGCCCCCGTTGTCTCCCTGGCCGTCGAAGTGGACTTCGAGTTCGGGGATTTTCAGGATATTGAGCCGAGTTTTGATTTCGGCTTTGAGCTCGGGGAGGTTAGCAAGGAAATCCGATTTTTGGGTCTCGCGTTCCTTGAGGTAATCTTCGTAGTTCATAATTGGTCTCCTGTTTGAGTGTGGAAAGTGACGTGGGTGTCATCCCCACTCCTCATCATATTGGGCTTGGGCCCGGCTGTAGACGGCGTTTTGGCGCTCACGGGTTTGATCTGGGTCTTCGAGTTGAACCACCCTGCATTCGGGGTAGTCCTCGGCGAGAATGTCGTAGGCTTCGTCGCGGGTGTGGGCTGTGACACCGGTGCCGAACTCGCATCCGGTTTCGTCAAGCATTACTGCGTGGAATTTGGTCATCTAATATTCCCTTCCGTAGTCTGGAATGTGATAGTTGCTGGGGTGGTGGTGGTTGGAATTGGGGTTCATCTTAGCGGTCCTCGCGGTTGATCCATTCTGCGCCGATCACGCCGACGTAATATTCAGCGGTGCGGTCGTTTTCGTCCTTGACGCTGATCTTGCCAGAGGATGCTGGTTTGTGAGGCGGACGGAAATAGGTGACGGTGACGTCTTCGCCGCGGAAGGTTGAGGTGATGTCCCCCACTTGGACTGGGGTTTGGGTTTCGGTGTAGACTAATTGCATTTTCGAATTCCTATTGTTCGGCCTAGCTCGGGGTTCCCGCGCCAGTGACCAATTACGTTGGTGAAGCCACCCCGCACGAAGCGCAGGGGAGACCTGCACCAGTGCTGGGCTTTTTGGTGTGCTGCTCTGGGGGAACCCTGTTTGGGTTCGGAATGAATGGGTTGGCTTATTTTGGTGAATCCCTTCAGCTCCCCAAGTTGAAACTTCTTGGCCTTGCGTTCGAGGCCCTTGTGCCGGTGGACGGTTCGGGCGGTCCTCAGGGTTGGTTCGTTGATGAACCAAACCAGAAAGCCTAAGTCATGGGTTTGGTATTGTTCTCCTCCAGCCAGGGTGGCTCCGAAGTTTCCAGGTCCAGCAAACAGATTTGCCCCTCTGACAGGACTGGATTTTAATTCATTTCCCCGTTTTTCAATCTCGATAAACGTCACTTCGCTTGAGTATTGCCCCCTCTGGCAAACATAGGCAATCCGGACATCCTCGAAGGTGTATTCCAACCAGAACGCGGCGGAGGGGATAACCAGCTGGGTGTCTATCGCTCTCGCAAAATCCGGGTCGTGTCGGTTCTGGTTGTATAGCTTGACAAAATTGGCATGGGCTTCTCCGATATCTCCCACGTCCCAGATGGTGAATTCTGGGCTGGCTATGACGGTTTTGATGTGCTCAAGCTGAGGTTGCTGAGGATGCGCGGCAGTGTAGAATAGGGCTTCCTCAAAAAGACGAGGATATCTCATTCTGAAATATCCTCCCAATGGACGATGGTGTTGTTCATATTTGATCCGCAAACATATAGGAGCAGTCGTCGTTGGCCATCTGGTCGTAGTAGTCGGCAGGGGCTAAACCATTTTCCAGGACATAGATCATCCGAAGAGCAAGACCCTGGGGAGTGTTGTCGACGCAGGTCCAGCTGCCGGAAAAGAGCCAGTCTTCGATGTCACTATCAGCCCTGTTGTTGCCAGGCTCCAAGCCGTAGACTCGGCGCCCGTATTCGAGCCAGTTGGTATCGCTAGCGTGAAGTTCGAAGGAAGGCCCGATCGAAGGGGACCAGCCTACTCCGCATGCCGCAGCACCGCAGGTGTGTTGGGTGGGGACAGATGTTGAGTGACCGTTGGGGTAGGTCAGGTAGTCTCCCATCTCGAACTGCTTGTCGGCGGGCAATTTCTGGAAGAAGGCGATGGCGAGTTTCAGGTTATCGAAGTTCATAACTGGTTCCAAATGCTTTCGATCCGCGGTTTGACCAGAAGGCCTTCCGCGGCTTGATGTTCAGCGATCAAGGTGTTCTGCGTATTGAGCAGGTGAAGGCGCTGGCGATAGTTCCGGTCGATCTTGGTTTTCAGCGCGGTGAACTGGGAGTGGATATGGGGTTTCATAGCCCATGTCTTTCCAGGAGCTTGGCGTGGCTCTTCATGTCCAGTTTGAATTGGTCAGGGTCGACAGCGTATAGGCGGGTGGGCCAGCTGATGCTGTTGTTCAGAGCCCGGGGGACCTCCAAATTCATAGCTTCGATACCTTGGGTGAGATCTCCGCTTCGGAAGTGATCCAGTGCCACTAGCTTGCCCTCAACTTCAGGGTTGAAGTCGTCGGGGCTTAGATCGGTGAATTCTGATTCCAGAGTGCCTGCCATTACGGCGCCGGCGAAGCAGACATGGCAGGTGGTTATTTCTTCCGCGAAGTCGACGAAGGTTTCGTGCCAGATACACATGTCGACTTGGTATTCGGGGCTGGCTTCGACGGCCTTGAGGTCCTTGAGGGCGAGGAGGATCAACTGCGAGGGGAGGTCTGGGAGGGCGATGTTGTTCATATTCCGATCTCTTCCTTGGTCATGGTGTGGTAGCTTCCATCTCCGAAGAAGCTGATGGTGAATAGTTCTGGGCGCGAGGTGAAGATTTCCTCGATCAGTTGAGGAGGGAAGAAGCGGGCGGGCTGGGCCTCGAAGTGGTCCTCGAAGGCGTCCAGGGCGGTGAT
>Ga0070748_1000201_pt1 | contig 30844 bp, 24 predicted proteins | sample VirMetDEL_Nov_12_FD_77015 | JGI IMG/M metagenome (GOLD analysis project Ga0070748, IMG submission 77015) | Aqueous microbial communities from the Delaware River and Bay under freshwater to marine salinity gradient to study organic matter... | ecosystem: Environmental > Aquatic > Marine > Coastal... | reverse complement strand
GTATTATGATCCGGCGTTGCCCGGCAGCTCTGAAAGGCTGTATCGAACTGGTGATTTGGCACGCTGGTTGCCAGACGGCTCACTGGAGTATTTGGGACGGATTGACCATCAGGTTAAAATTCGTGGTTTCAGAATTGAATTGGGCGAGATTGAGCACAATATCACTGCTCATGCCAGTGTTAATGAAGCGGTGGTATTGGCCAAAAAAGAAGGTGAAAACGGTGACATGCGTCTGGTGGCCTACGTAGCCACCGACAATGCCGCTGCAATGCAGGCTCAGGATGAACAGAGCAAGGATCTTCGCCAACAATTCATCACAAGCTTGCGTCAGGCATTGCAGCAGAATTTAACCGAATATATGGTGCCTTCTGTGTTTGTGGTGCTGGACAGTTTGCCGCTGACAGTAAATGGCAAGGTGGATCGCAAAGCATTACCGGATCCAGATATTTCTCATCAACAGGCATTATATGTTGCACCAGTCAATACCACCCAGACAATTCTCTGCGAGATCTGGCAAGATGTGCTGGGACTGCAGCAGGTCGGTATCAGTGATAACTTTTTTGAACTTGGCGGTCACTCCCTGCTGGTGATGAAGGTGCTTTCTATGGGCAAAAAAGCCGGATTGTCGATCACTGCGCGGCAGTTATTTGCAACCCTGACATTGTCAGATTTGGCGGCATCTATTGATGCAGAATCAGATGTTTGCGGGCAAGTGTTCGAGACGCCTGATAATCTGATCCCACAGGACTGTAACGCTATTACTCCGCAAATGTTGCCTTTAATCGCGCTCAGTGAGCAAAATATTGATACTATTGCGTCACAGGTGCCTGGCGGCTGCCGTAATATTCAAGATATCTATCCTCTGGCACCGCTGCAACAAGGTATATTGTTTCACCACATGATGAATGAAGCAAGTGATCCTTATATCGTTTCGGTATTGTTCAACATCAGTGACAAGGCTTCGGTGGAGCGATTCATCAGTGCGTTGCAATTTGTTATTGACCGCCATGACGTGCTACGCACCGCATTTATCTGGCGTGACTTACCCGAGCCAGTTCAGGTTGTATGTCGTGATGTTTCGCTGTCTGTAAGTTGGCCGAGGCTAGATCCTCAACAGGACACGCTGGCCCAAATGGAGGCGTTGAGCCACCCCGACAAGTTGCGGATTGAGCTGGACGGGGCACCGCTTTTACAACTACATATTGCTGCTGAAGTTGATACCGGTAGTTATCTTGTATTGATGAAACATCATCATATTATCTCAGATCACTTCGGTGAGGAGATCATTAAAAAAGAGATTTTGGCATACCAGACCGGCCAGACCGAGCAATTGCCAAGGCCGGTGCCTTATCGTGATTTTGTTGCCCAAGTTTTATATCAGGCGCAACACTATGATGCCGAGGCATTTTTCAGTTCCTTGCTCGGCGATTTACTGGAGCCGACTTTTCCGTTTAACTTGGTAGATGTTCGTGGGGATGGTAGCAAAATTGTGGAAGCTTTTGAAACTGTGCCTGACCACCTTGCTGCTCGGCTGAGAGCCGTTGCCAGAGGGTTGAAAGTCAGTCCTGCGGTATTGTTTCATGCTGCTTGGGCTATTGTGGTATCAGGCTGTAGTGGTCGTGACGATATTATTTTTGGTACAGTATTTTCCGGACGTTTGCAAGGTACGAAAGAGGCAGAAAATGCGCTGGGTATGTTTATTAATACTTTGCCATTGCGGGTCAAAATAGGCACAGGCAGTGTTGCCGAATTGGTTAAGCAGGTGCAGGATTCATTGCAGGATTTAATACCCTATGAGCAGGCATCACTGGCAATGGCACAAAACTGTAGTGGTTTGTCGGGAAATAGCCCGTTATTCAGTGCCATCTTGAATTACCGTCATTCTGCCCCGGACATAAATGTTGGGGCTAAAAACAGCAAAACTGACAGCGGTATCGGTCTGATCAATGCTGAAGAAAGAACCAATTATCCTCTCAGTTTAGTGGTCGAGGATTTAGAGCAGGAATTCGTTCTGGGTGTGCATGTTGACAGCTCGATTGATGCTGAACGTATTGTTACTTATATGCAAAATGCTCTGTTGATAATGGTGGAAAGTTTGGAGTCGACACCGACTCGGGCGGTAAGCAGTTTGTCTATCCTACCTGCAGCCGAACTTGAACAGCTTACCCGATGGAGTGGTATGAAGGCAGATTATGCTAAAGATCAGTGTATTCATGAAGTTTTTGAAGGTCAGGTTCAGAATAACCCAGATGCGGTTGCTCTGGTGTTTGAGCAGACAACGCTAAGTTACCGCGAACTCAATGAGCAAGCCAATCGCTTGGCTCATTACTTGGTGAGTGAACGCCATGTGTGCGCTGATATGCTAGTGGGGATTTATCTGGAACGCTCTGCAATTGCCATTGTCGCAATACTGGCTACTTTGAAAGCCGGCGGAGCTTATGTACCGCTGAATCCCGATTTTCCGAAGGCCCGGTTAAGTTATATGCTTGAAGATGCCAATCTGACAACGGTATTGACCATCAAAGAAATGGCGACACAGGGACTGGTTAATGACAACCACGTCGTGTGTTTGGATGATCAGGCGTTAATGGCTCGATTGGAAACATGTCCAGACGCTGATCTGCCTCCTAGGGGTATAGCCGCAAGGCATCTGGCCTATATCAATTATACCTCAGGTTCAACTGGGCAGCCCAAAGGGGTTATGGTTGAACATGGCAATGTGGTCTCATTGGTTAACAATAGTGATTTTGTTGAATTATCTGCTGCTACGGTGATATTGCACAACGCACCGCTCGCCTTTGATGCTGCTACATTTGAAATTTGGGGGGGCTTACTCAATGGTGGAAAACTGGTGATTCAGGGTCAATCACGGATTGATATGCATAATCTGGGCAGTTTTATCGATAGCCACTATATTACCACCGCATGGATGACATCAGGGCTGTTTGACCTGTTTGTTTCTGTTTACCATCAACCTCTGGTGACTTTAAAGCACCTGCTGGTAGGCGGTGATACCGTCAGTAGACACTCAGTTGGAAAAATAACAGAATTAAATCAGATGCTTGAGGTGATTAATGGTTATGGGCCGACTGAAAATACAACTTTTAGTACCTGTTACCCGATCCCGAAAAATATTGACGATTTGGAGGCGTTGCCAATCGGCAAACCGCTGCTGAACAGAAATGCACTCGTTTTAGGGCCGCATCTGTCTATTTTACCTCAGGGAGTTACTGGTCAGTTGTATGTCGGTGGTGCGGGCATAGCCAGGGGGTATTTGAATCGTCCTGATTTAACAGCTGCGAGCTATATCACTAACCCGTTTTATGATGCCGTTGATCCGAACAGTTGTCAGCGTCTGTACAAAAGTGGTGATTTGGCCTTTTGGATGGGCGATGGCAACCTTGCTTTAGTAGGGCGTATCGACCATCAAGTGAAAATTCGTGGTTTCAGAATTGAACTGGGTGAGATAGAGTATGCTCTTGTGGATTTGGCAGGGGTTGATAAAGCGGCTGTGCTGGTCAAAGGTGAGGGTAGTGAAAAACAACTGGTCGCTTATGTGGAGCCAGTCAACGCTTCTGAATTAGATGTGCAAGACACGAAAGCATTGCAACAGGACTTTATTGCTTCTTTGCGACAAGCTCTGCAACAGAACTTGCCTGAATACCAAGTCCCTGGAGTTTTCGTACTACTGCCAGGTTTGCCCCTGACCAACAATGGTAAAGTTGATCGTAAAGCATTGCCTGAGCCGGATATATCTTCGTTGCAAGGCATGTATGTAGAACCAGCAACCGTTACACAACGTAAATTGTGTCAAATCTGGCAGGATGTACTAAAACTTGAAAGAGTAGGTATCACGGATAACTTTTTTGAGTTAGGTGGTCATTCATTGCTGGCAACCCGGTTCGTGGCGAAAGTCAACGAGATATTTGAAGTGACCTTGCCGTTAAAAGTGCTATTTTCTTGTCCAACCATTATTACTTTGGCACCTGAGTTGTTGTTATTGGAAAATGATATCAAACGACCACCCTTAATCCAGGTTTCTCGGGATCAACCCTTACCGGCTTCGTTTGCTCAGCAAAGGTTATGGATTCTCGACCAGGTTGACGGCGGCAGCAGTCATTACAATATTCCGGGAGCGTTAAAACTGGCGGGAAAACTGGACATTTTTGCGCTTGAAAGTGCCTTTGCTGCTGTCGTTAGACGTCATGAAAGTTTACGCACCTGCTTTGTCGCAAGTGATGATGGTCAGCCTTTGCAAATCATTCGCGATGGTGATGATTTTTGTCTTGACGTTACAGATTTGTCTGAACTGGACAGTGATACACAAATCCTACAATTGGCCCGCTATGTGGATCAGGAAGCGCAACAGGTCTTTGACTTACAGAGTGATCTGATGTTGCGAACCAAATTGATCAAATTGCGGGACAGCGAACACGTCTTGCTGGTCACCATGCATCATATTGCCTCTGACGGTTGGTCGATGGGGGTTTTAATCGATGAATTTTGTGCTCTATACCGTGCTGTAACCCGTGGAGAAACAGCTGAATTGACACCTTTAGCGGTGCAATATGCAGATTATGCTCACTGGCAACGAAACTGGCTTAAAGGGGATGCTTTGTCTGGACAACTGGATTACTGGCTCCGTCAACTTGCCGACTTGCCTGTAGTGCACAGCTTACCACTGGATAACCCCCGTCCGTCGGTACAAAGTTTTGCCGGTCAAACACATAGTTCGAAAATCAGTGAGAGTGCCAGTCAGGGACTTTCAGCACTATGTCAGGCACATGGGGCGACTCTATTTATGGGATTGCATGCAGCATTTTCCGTGTTGTTGGCCCGTTACAGCAATGAAACCGATATTGTTATAGGTAGTGTGATAGCAAATCGGGAGCAAAGTGAAGTCGCGTCCCTGATTGGTTTCTTTGTTAATAACCTGGTGTTGCGTAGCGATTTGTCCGCCAACCCTGGATTTAGCCAGTTACTTGAACAAAGCAAACAAACTCTGCTCGATGCTTACGCCCATCAACAGGTGCCGTTTGAGCAAATCGTCGAACATCTCCAACCGGTACGGAGTTTAAGTCACGCCCCTTTATTCCAGGTGATGCTGGTATTGCAAAATAACGAGCAGGGAAATCCTGATTTACCCGGTATTGCGCTTAGTCAACTGGACCAAAACCAGATCAGCGCCAAGTATGACTTAACCCTCAATGTCACTGAAACCCCTGAAGGGCTGGTAATCGGCTGGGAATATAATAGCGATTTGTTTATCGTCGAAACTATCAGCACAATGGCGGCGCACTTTACCCGTCTGCTCGATAACTTGCTGGCTCAGCCGCAACATGATGTGTTTGCTTCAACCATGCTTAATGATGCCGAAAGTCATCAACAATTGGTGACATGGAACGATACCCAGATTGAACAGCCTGGGAACAAATGTATTCATGAACAGTTTGAACTGCAGGTGGAAAATAACCCGGATGCTGTTGCATTGATGTTTGGCGACACTCAGCTTAGTTATGGTGAGCTTAACAAAAAGGCCAACCGTTTAGGGCACTACCTGATCAGTCAACAGCAGCTGGGGCCAGACGTTTTAGTCGGGGTTTACGCCGACCGTTCACTGGATATGTTTATCGCTATCTTAGCGGTGTTAAAATCCGGTGGTGCTTACGTACCGCTGGATCCTGGTTATCCAGCTGCGCGATTGAGCTATGTGCTAGCAGATGCCGGGTTGAAAACGGTATTGACACAGCGCCATCTAGCTGCAGATATAACAATTCCGGATATTCAGGTTGTGGCGCTGAATGAACCTGAATTTCAGAGCCAGCTGAGTGCTTATTCTCAGGCTAACATTCCTGCTTCAGAACTGACACTGACCCCTGAACACCTGGCATATGTGATCTATACCTCAGGTTCAACCGGTCAGCCCAAGGGTTGTTTGCTCAACCACAGAGGATTGGTAAACCTGGGACTGACGCAAAAAAGTACATTTAATCTCACTGCTGCCAGTCGGGTATTACAGTTTGCCTCAATCGGTTTTGATGCTGCGACATGGGAGTGGTGTATGGCCTTGACTAACGGTTCTGCCATAGTACTACTAGACAAAGAACAGGCCAAATCAGCAGAGTTGCTCTCTGCAGTGGTTGTCGAACAGCAAGTTACTCATGCTACTTTGCCACCGGTGCTGTTATCTCAACTACAGCCAGAGCTATGGCAATCGGTCAGTACCCTGATTGTTGCCGGTGATTCTTGTACTCGGACAATGGCGGATTTGTGGTCTGAAGGCCGCCAGTTCATTAATGCCTATGGCCCGTCTGAAACCACAGTATGTTCCACTCAGGGCAGTTACCAAAAAAATCAAGACAAGCTGCATATCGGTAAGCCTTTGCCTAATGTTAGTGCTTATGTTTTGAGTAATGGTCAGCTGGTACCTGTGGGAGTGGCAGGTGAACTTCATGTCGGGGGGATCAATCTGGCACGGGGTTATCTGCAGCGCCCTGAATTAACCGCAGATAAGTTTATTACCAATCCTTTTTATGATCAAAACGCCAGCAACAGTAGCGAACGTTTATATAAAACAGGGGACTTGGTACGCCGTCTGGCCGACGGAAATATAGAGTTTCTGGGCCGAATTGACCAGCAGGTTAAAATCAACGGTTACCGTATTGAAACCGGTGAGATTGAACATGCTCTGGCAGCTTGCGAGCAGGTCAGTGAGGTTGTTGTTTTGGCCCTGGACAGCGATGATGAAGGAAAATATCTGGTTGCTTATGTGGTGCCGGTTGGCATCACCGAGACTGGCGATGATAAACAAAAACGGGCAAACAGGCAGGCGTATATTGACTCGTTACGTCAATCGTTGAGGCAAGTTTTCTTCGAATACATGATACCTGCAGCGTTCGTACTGCTTGATGAGTTACCGCTAACACCTAACGGTAAGGTTGACCGCAAGAAGTTATCTCGGCCAGACATGACGCAAGAACAAGCGGAATATGTGTCGCCTGTCACCGAAGAGGAAAAAATCCTGTGTAACATCTGGCAAGATATTCTGAGCCTTGGTCGTGTTGGTTGCAGCGACAACTTTTTTGAACTGGGTGGAAATTCACTCAAGGTGATTCAGATGATTTCTGAAGCTAAACGTGCAGGATTGACTTTTGGCGTGGGTGATGTGTGGAAATACCAAACCATTGCCCAATTGTCTGCTTTGTTTCAGGTCCCTGATAATAACGATACTGTTGAACAGCCTATGGAAAATGCACAGAAAGAGATTGTTGTGACGGCCATAAATAGGGATCAATGTCGGGTTGAAGTTCTGTATTTAGATGCACCCTTCAACGAAACCTTCCTGCGTCATGTAGTCAACAATTTACTGTCTGATGAACAGTTGTCATATCGAGCTTTGCAACAAAATGGTCAGTATGCTCTGGTCAAGGTTGAGCGAAGCCGCAAGGAGCGCAATGCAATGTGGCGCATCTTTGATGGTGACCGAACCAACACGGACAATTTTGCCAGCATTCAGACCCAGCGGTTGTGTGATGAAATCATGAGATTTGATAATGAATTGCTTGGTCTTGCCTATCTTAATAATCATGATCAGCAAATCTGTGTGCTTGCGGTTCATGAGTCGGTGATTGATGAATCAAACTGGAAGTTATTGATCAGAGAATTTAATGAAGTATTGACATTATTGTCAGATGAAAAGTTAAAGAACGAAGCGCTCGTAGGTTAGAAATAAAAACTGGTATGGGCGGCTTTGATTTCGCTTAATACCAGGGCTACGAGCCATAAATAGGAGAAGTAATTATGAGAGGCCAATTAAAGTTGCCTACATTAGTCGAATTAAATCAGTCGTCGGCACAAAGAAAAGTATTTTGTTTGCACACTGGGGGCGGTGGCGTTAATTTTTATAGTGATATCGCCAACAAACTCGCCAGTGAGGCACAGTTTTTTGGCTTGGAAGATCCATTGATTTATGATGATTTTGAGTATGGTTCAATCCCAGAATTAGCTGAACATCATGTTGATACGATCAAGGCTATACAAAAGGAAGGTCCATACACCCTCTTTGGGTATTGTTCGGGCGGACCCATTGCCCTCGAGGTGGCTTGTCAGTTGGCTTTAAATGGTGATCAGATCGATAGGGTCGTATTTTTCGGTTCAAAGCTTGATGCGGTGGTGATGGGTTTGACTGAGGTAAAAGAAAATTTCTTATTTTTAAAAAAATATTTGTCGAATAAATACAACATTGATCTTGATGGCCTTGACTGGGATGGATTTGAAAGCCGTTCTCTGGATTTTGTCGTTGATGCGATAATTGAACATTTGATCTGTCAGCAGGTAGAAGGAGTTGACAAACAGCAACAGTGGATCCCTTTGGCTATTAAATCCTTGTATTTTATTCACCATGCGGCTAAAAAGTATTCGCCATCACTGGCGGATTTTGATATTGACCTGTTTGATCGTTATCTCGATAATGATATGAAAAAGGCGGTATTACCTTGGTGTGACTGGGACAACCTGACGACAGGAAAACTCAAGTTTATCGCTGCCCCAGCATTGATTGGCGGTCATAATGATATTCTCAGTCAGCCTTATCTTGACAATACAGTTAGGCAACTCAACGAAGTTACCTTCGGAAACTAATTTTTAAAGGAAAAAGAAATGAATGTAAGTGAAATAGAAGTACCTGACCGTACTGATATCGAGTCTATGTCAATTGATAAACTGGGTGATATTGGCGGCATGAAATTATTGTTGAACGTCGATACCAATGGCAAAAAATTGGATGATTGGAGTAAAAGTAACGCCCCTCACATACAACGACTGTTGAGCGAAAATGGTGCGTTGTTGTTGCGCGGATTAAAAATTAACAGCTCTAAACAATTTGCATGTTTACTGGAAACTTTGTTTGCGGGTCCCTTGCTTGAATACAAATATCGTTCAACTCCCCGAACGGCTTTTAAAGGCAATGTATATACCGCGACTGAATACAGTAATGTTGAAGTGATCCCTCAGCATAATGAAAATGCCTATTCCAGAAGCTGGCCGAACAGGATTGGATTTTTATGCATGCTGCCAAGTGAAACAGGTGGGGCGACACCAATCAGCGATTCAAGGTATATCTGCGAGAATTTGCCGACCGCTTTACTGCAAAAATTTGAGCAAAAAGGTGTGATGTACGTTAGAAATTACTCCAACATTGATTTACCCTGGTCTGAAGTGTTTCAGACCGAAGACCGTCAGCAGGTAGAGCAATATTGTGATGCTAATCAGATCAGCTACCAATGGCTTGACGATAACAAGTTAAGAACCACCCAAATCAACCCTGCAGTGGTTAATCATCCGGTTAGCGGCGAAAAGTTGTGGTTTAATCAGGCGCATCTGTTCCATGTCTCAAGCCTCGACCCTGAAATTAAAAAGACCATGCTGGATAGCTTTTGCGAGACGGATTTACCACGCAATACTTTCTTCGGCGATGGTAGCTCCATTGATAAAAGTGATCTGGATATTATCAGGGCATTGTATGCTGAGTCGACGATCCGTTTTGATTGGCAAAAGCATGACCTTCTGTTACTTGACAATATGTTGTTTACCCATGGCCGCGAATCGTATACGGGAGCAAGAAAAGTTATCACAGGGATGGCCAATGCGAATGAGCAGGCTAATGTACCAGTGGGGGCTTAACTGTCTCGATAAATCTGCTGGGAGGAGAAAAAAGCCACTCTATTTACCTCTGGCAGCTTATCATCCTAGTCGATTTTTATGCCGTGGCATAGCGAAAGCTATTGTATTATGAGCATGCTTAATACATGTTTAATGCATGTTTAATGCATGTTGTATAAGTCATACTGCGGAAAATTGATAATAAATTTTATATATAGTTCGGAATATCAAACAATGGATGTAATTAGAAAAAAAAGAAAAACACCAGTCATCAAGAAAAGCATAGTATTTGTGCTGGCGGCAATGGTTTTACTGGCTTGGTATTTATTGGCTTCAGAGTATCGGGAATCCATTGAACGCAAAGAACTCATCATCAATACTGTCGAACAGGGATCACTGCAAATCCAAGTGGAAGGTTATGGTAAATTGCGTTCCAGCAAACAAAAATTGCTGACCAGTCTGAGTAATTCCACCGTTGAGGAAATTGTTCTCAAACCGGGAGCGATGGTCCGTAGCGATAGCATTATCATGTTGCTGAAAAACCCTGAACTTGAACATGAGATGGGTGTAGCCAAAAGGGCGTATACTCATGAACTCGCCACCTTGCGTAAACTTAAGCTGACGCAGGTTCGCGAGTTGTTGTCCAACGAAGAGAAGCTGGAGCTTATCAAGTCCGATTATGAAACAGCTAAAATGCGCAAATTGGCGATGCAGGACCTCGTTACCGAAGGTATTGTATCTAAGCTTGATTTTAGGTCCGTTGAACTGACTACAAAACAACTGAAAAAGCGTATTGCCATTATTGACAAGAATGTCGAAAAACTGAAACAGGTTCATGTAGAATCGATTAATATTCAGCTTGAAACTATCACTGATGCCAAAAGCAATTTTGAATCCGTGCAACAACGTTTTCTGCAATTGACGGTTAAGGCCGGGATGGAAGGCATTTTACAAAAATTGCCAGTAGAGCTTGGCCAAAGTCTGGTGGCTGGACAGGAAATAGCCTTGATTGGCGGCACTGAGGACTTGGTTGCTCTGATCAATGTACCACAGGCAGAGGCGATAAAAGTCCGTGTTGGGCAAAAAGCATTCATAGGTGCAGCTAAAGATAATATCGAATCGGAGGTAATCCGGGTCAGCCCTACGGTAGAAAGCGGTTCCGTCGAAATTGAGATTGCCCTTAGCGGCACCTTACCGGTGCAATTACGTCCTGAACAAAATGTGGATGCGGTGATTCATATCGAGCGAATCGATGAAGCCTATTTTATCCAAAGACCGGCTAATGTGTCGGAATATTCAACTTCAACGCTTTACAAGTTAGCCCCGGATCAATTGTCGGCAAGTTCGACAGCTATAGAATTTGGTGTAACGTCAGGACAGTATATTGAAATCACTGCAGGAGCAATTGCAGGTGACAGCCTAGTGCTCTCTGATTTATCTTATCTCAATAACGTATCTGTGATCGGCTTAGCCAATTAAAAGGAATAAGTAATGAAAGACATAAAAATTAAAATGACCAATATCACCAAGGTTTTCGAAATTGACAACATGGAAACACATGCGCTTAGAGGTATCGATTTAACCATCAAAGATGGTGACTATATATCCATATCCGGTCCTTCCGGTTGCGGAAAATCAACCCTGTTGTCAATTTTAGGTTTGCTGGATGTGCCAACCTCAGGAAGTTATCAAATTGAAGGTGATGATGTTAGCCAGTTGTCGCTGGCACAAAGTGCCCGTATCAGGGCGGACAAAATTGGTTTTATTTTCCAACAATTTAACTTGATTGACGAGTTGACCGTATTTGAAAATATTGCCTTGCCGTTGCGTTACAGCGAACAACGATACAGTGAAAATGAGATTAAAGATAAAGTTGAACATTGTCTCAGCAGTGTAGATATGTCCCATCGTGCTGGTCACTATCCCAACCTTCTTTCAGGGGGACAGCAACAGCGTATAGCGATTGCCCGCTCGCTGGTTGCCAATCCTGCAATCTTGCTGGTTGATGAACCTACCGGTAACCTTGATTCAAAAAATGGTGACGCCATCATGGATATGTTGGAAAAACTTAATCAACAGGGTACCACTATCTGTCTGGTAACCCATGATCCGCGATATGCAAACAGGGCCAAAAGCCAGTATTATCTGCTTGATGGTCAGATCAAAATGGCTGAACTGATGAAGGAGGCTGTATGAATCATTGGCTGAAAGATTTCAGGACTGCCCTGTATAGCTTAAGTAAAAGGCCGGGGTTTGTGTTAGTGGTTATTTTGACCCTGAGTCTGACATTGGGCGCTTTTATTACCATGGTGACACTTAACTATACGGTATTACTTAAGCCGTTGCCTTATCCTCAACAAAATAGTTTGTTTGTGATTGAAGGTGAACGTTATGACAAGGGTAAGTTTCTAGGTTCCGGTGTTCATTCCTATGCCGGTGCTGTCGATATGTATAAAAAGAACCCCGTTTTGGATGAAACAGTGATGTTGCATTATGAAGAGCAGATTATCACTAATCTGGCGGGACAACCAAAGCTGTTTACGACTTACACTACACCTGAACTGTTTTCTATGTTGGGGGCTAAAATGGCCCTTGGACGTAATTTTGACAGTAAAGAAGGACTCGATTCAAATATTCCAGTTGCAGTGATCAGTTATGATACTTGGCAACAGAACCTCGGTGGTCGAGAAGATATACTGGATCAGAAGTTACAGATAGGAGATGTTAGTTTCAACATTGTTGGCGTACTTGGCCAAAGTTTTATTGAACCTATGCTTTATCAGTCTGGCAGGCAGACTAGGATCTGGTTGCCATTTGATTTTAATAGACGCGATGAGCAGACACGACGTAACTGGACTACCGCGTTTTTTGATCTAAAACTTGTGGGTAAATTAAAAAAAGGTATCCGGAAGCAGGAAGCCAATCAGTACTTTAGCACTGCAATGAATGAACGTTTTGTTGAAGCTGCAAGGGAATTTTCATGGGGCAAAAATGCCTCGATAAAGGTGACTTTACGATCGTTTGAAGACATTATTGTCGGTAGCAGTCGTTCTACTTCGTTAATGATGCTAGCAGGCGTATTCGCTCTACTATTGATTGCCTGTGCCAATATTGCCAATCTATTTTTGTCCCGGGCGGCGGAGAAACAACGGCAATATGCGATACAAGCAACTCTAGGTGCGCAGAAATTTCATATCTTCAGGGGAATTTTTATCGAGTCATTGGTTTTGACATTAGGTTCTACGATATTGGCCTTATTGCTTGCCCAGTTAAGTTTTTCTCTGTTGCAGCAACATGGGGAAGGACACTTGGCGAGATTAAATGAATTATCTTTAAGTCCGATTATTCTGCTGTTTTCGCTGCTGGTTGCTTTTTTACTGGCGACAATGTTTGGTGCCATTATCTCCAGTCTGATTGATTATCGGTCTTTGAATAATATATTGCGCAGCAGTGGTAAAGGCAGTGGATTACAGATATCCAAGCGAACCCGCAACATACTGATTATTTCTCAGGTGGCATTGGCTGGAGTGTTGTTGTCTGCCAATTTCACTTTGTTCAAGAGTTCTATGGATGTCATCAACCAGCCGTCGGGTTTTGCGACAGACAATATTCTGTGGGTGGACTTGGAAAGTGGCGGTCAAGAATTTCACCGTCAGGAAAGAATCGCCTTTATAGATGGCATTACCACTAAACTAATGCAGATGCCGGAGGTTAAACAGGTGAGTAATACGCTTTATCCGCCGTTTATCACCAATAGCTGGACCTCAATATTAACTGAAACCCAGTCAGGTACTGGTTCAAGGGTTTTACCTAACGTCAACATGGTTGATCAACATTACTTGACAACATTTGACCTTGCCTTAGTTACTGGACGTAATTTTAAACCAGAGGAGATCAGGGATTCTGCCAAAGTACTGATCATCAACGAAACCGTGGCTAAAGAGTTCGGCGGTAGCACTGAAGTGTTGGGAAAAAATTTGTATTGGGAAGAAAGAGAAGATCCTTATAAGGTGATTGGTATTATTAAGGATGTTATAATTCCAAGAGTTGCTCAAGTGCCTCAGATGTTTGCCGGGCGGACATCAAGTATGACTTTTATGATTACTCTCAAGCCTAACCAGAGCATTAGTAAAACAAGTCTTACCAGCGTTTTCAGGGGACTGAACAAGAACCTCAGGATTGGTTCGTTTGTTAAAGTTGATAATGCTTATCAGGATTTATTGGCACGGGATATTTCCATCGCAGTGATCACTATTGCCTTGTCAATATTGACCTTGTTGCTTGCCAGTATCGGTATTTATGGTGTTTTAAGCTATAGCATCAATTTACGCACCTATGAACTTGGCGTGCGAATGGCTCTAGGTGGTTCACCCAAGGCGATTTCAAAACTGGTCTTTACCGATTCCAGTAAGCCAGTGCTATATGGTTTTTTGGTTAGCATCGTGATCCTTATATCAATATATATATATTTGTCCCAACAGACGGATCTTGGTGTCTCGATTGAAGTGCCTGCTTTGATTGTGACCTTTGTATTGGTTTTATTTACCTCATTTGTTGCGTGTTTTATTCCGTTGCAAAGAATTGTTCGGGCGCAGCCAGTAAAAGCGCTGCAATAAACTGTTTTGCAAGGGCAGCAGTCAGGCTGCCCTACACACTTGGAGTTTCACTTGTTAAATAAAAAAAATATCACTCTCAAAGAAGATCAAAATGAAAAATAAATGGTTTGTTATACCAAAACCCAATATAAATGCAGATTTGCAACTTATATGCTTTCCTTACGCAGGTGGTAGTGCTTCAACTTTTCTACCTTGGATAAAAAACCTGCCAGTTAATGTTGAACTCATCATCATCCAAGCACCTGGACGAGGTGCGCGGATGGGCGAACTGGCTTATTCTGATATGCAGGCTTTAATTGAAGACTTAATTAAAATTATACCTAGTGTTTTAAATAAACCCTATATTTTATTTGGTCATAGTTTAGGCAGTCGTATTGCCTTTGAGCTTATGAACCAACTAAAAACGTTAAATCATGCATTGCCACAACATTTTATTGCCTCAGGTAGTAGGGGGCCGCATCATAAATGTATGAAAGACCCAATATATAATTTAACAGACGATGAATTTATCGAAGAGTTAAAAAGTTTAAATGGCACGCCTCAAGCCGTAATTGAAAACAAAGAGCTTATGGAGCTATTTTTACCTTTACTCAAAGCTGATTTTGAGATTGCAGACAGATATTGTTACACAGGAAAAGTACGTTTTAAATGTCCTATTTCAGTATTAGGTGGCGAAGATGATGTTGATATCTGCATATCCAAGCTGAATAGTTGGGGAGATTTTTTTGAAACTGATGCAGATGTACACTTATTCCCTGACAATCACTTTTTTATTGATAGCCAAAGTAAACTTGTGCAACAAAAAGTAAATGACATTATTAAAAACTGTTTAAATAAATTAGCAGTACAGCGCACAGTGCCAAACGCACAGGTAGCAACTGGTTCAAGTTATTTATCCGTTGGATAATAGAACACAAGTCGTTACTTATAAAGCAGGGACAAACAAACTGAATATTGTCAATAGTCATTTGGGTGCTGCATATAACACGCAATTTATAAACGAGTTTAACTTAGCTTTCCCGGGAGTTGAGCATTTAACATTAGCGTCGTATCATTTTAATGTCGTAAACTACAACAGCAGATTATTTGAACAGTTTAATATTAACTTTCCTGGTGCCATCAAATCCTCAGTGCTAAAGCGTCAGGCGGAATATCTTGCCGGACGCTATGCTGCACGCTGCGCTTTACATAATTTAGGTCTTGAAGTGAAAGATATTAGCACTGGAAAGCATAGAAGCCCGGTTTGGCCTGAAGGGATCTCAGCTTCAATCACCCACACTAATAGCATAGCAATCTGTGCTGCTAGCTATAAATATGACTATGAATATGTAGGTATCGATCTTGAAAAAAAACTGAACTCTGAATGTGTTGCCGAAATTAAAAGCAGTATTATCAATTTACAAGAGGAAAAATTCTTATTAACAAGTGAGCTAAGCTTTGAAGACGCATTTACTCTTACCTTTTCAGCTAAAGAAAGTCTGTTTAAAGCATTATATCCAGTTGTAGGTGAATATTTTGATTTTTCTGCGACTCAAATTATCGATATTTGTTGCAATACAAATAAATTTACCATGATTTTATTAGAAGATCTCACTGGTGAGATAATAGCCGGTATGACATTTACCGGTTACTTCAGCTTTGATAAAACTTATGTATTTAGTATTATAGCGCAGAAAAAGTTCAGTTATAGTGACACAAAAATGGTCAATAAGTAATTACATTTTTCTTTGTTCTGGTCAAGCTGCATAAGACACATTTATTGTGGACTGCTCAAACTCAATTGAAGAACAATGTCCTGATCGCATCGTTACGAATATATTTTGTATTAAATGCAACCTGTTTTTCAATGGAGTAGGCTTATTTTTTACTGTTACCTAAAATATTTTCAAATTTTATAATAAGAAATTATTTTTAATTTGCCAATATCAAAAAACACAGGCATCTTAAAAACAAGAAACTGAAATCACCGCAATCAGATAGCCTAATATTACTTATACTGAAAATATCATATGAAATGCCGCTAAAAGCAAATATGTACTCTGGACAATTACCGCTAGATTGTAACATGGCAGATATAACAACACCGGTGCAAGATCTAATATCCGCAGTCCAAAAGGTTATTAGTCGTTGGCCTAAAATTGTTGACCTATAAGACTTAAAGCAACAAACACCATTGATGATGGCTACACAACCAAGACTACAAAACTGTTAAAGTTTTACTACAAGCAGGTGCAAACCCAAATTTACAAGATATCAAAGGACGAACAGCTCTTCATTCTGCATTAGTAAGCCGCTGCATTAAATCGGCTAAGTTACTAATTCAACAACAAAATTAATTACTATTTCTAAGGTCATATTTATTCGCTTAATATTATGGCTAATTATTAGTGTTATACGCATAAATGTGATTATTCTCACAAAAGTTGCTAGATAAATAATATGCAATGAAAAAAAACTCAACAATAACAGTAGCTTGTTTTTGGCTTGTTGTTTGCATTAAAGATTAAAAACGTAATAACAAAATTTAACCTCAAGGTATTATCAATGCGAAAAAATTTAACAATATTATTAACTACATCTTTTTTATTAGTAAGCTTATCAGGATGTGTTTTAGGTGATCGAGATGGACATAGTGGCCATGATGTACACGTAACCTTTGGTAATATAGAGGTGAAAGATGGAAAGCACGCCGGCGATTTGGAGACTAATAGCGGTAATATTACTGTAGGTCGCAATGCAAAAGTCAAGGCTGTAGATCTTATCAATGGCAACATTGAGATAGGTGAATCCAGTGAAGCTTATTCACTAGAAAACGTTAATGGCAATATTGATGTGGGTAAGAACGTTACCATTACTCGTAGTATAGAAACTGTTAATGGTCATATTAATATTCAGCAAGGGGTTCATGTTGGCGCTAATTTATTAGCATCAAATGGCGACGTTACAATTGCTCAAAAATCGGTTGTAAAAGGAGATATTATTTTTGAAGATAGTTTTTTGTCATCTCTTGATGATAAAGCACCAATATTAACAATTTCTGAAGGGGTTACTATCGAAGGGAAAATCCATTTGCACAAATATGTGAAGATTATTTTACCTGATTCAATTAGTCGAGATAAAGTTGTTAAACATTATCAAGATAATCGATGATTTATGTCATTAGAAAGCGTTTTGTTTGGTAGCTTCAATTATGATATTTTTAAAACCGTAGTGTTTATGAAAATTATTTCTTTTGAAAAATTTAAAAGACACGTCTGGGCAATCGGAAAGTATACTTTTGGCACTGAGTGATCCCCACAAATATCTATCCATGTAATCCCTCAATATTAACGGTTAATTTTGATAGTTGAGATAGTACATACACGTATTCTTCGAGCGGTATGGATTACCTATTATCATCAATAATTTCACGACCAATCATTATTATTGATAACACCATCCGTTCTTTTTCTGTATTAGCTTGCAGTGAGTAATGAAGCTTTTTCATTACTGCTGTGCAACCAATACACCACAATAAATATAAAATAAGTGCTGCAATAAGCAATAAGTTATCAAAACGTTCGACACTTCGGGAGTTAGCGCACTCTACGCCAATACCTAACTTATTATTTTTTGTGTCTCTAAAGTTTTCTTCTATTTGCATCCGTTGACTGTAAAGGTTAACCGCTGTTTTTGCATTCTTCATGTATTTTACAGGTAACCTAAAAACCAGCAACCAAGGCTCTTTGGCATCTTTTTCATGGATTTTATCTGTTGTTCTTTTGGAAATGCCACCACGCATTTTTTTAGCTTTTCTGCCCTTCGAACTTCGCTTATAAATTGTTGCGTTGCATGTGAATTTAGCTGTCTTGCCATAGTAAATTGAACCGAGATATCCAGCTTTGCCAACGCGTGCTTGGCTAAACCATTGATAGCTAGTTTTCCAATCTTCTTTATTTTGAGAAAGCGAAACTTGACCTCTTACTCGCCCTATCCAATACCAGCCTTTTTCTTCGACAATTTTAAACCATGGTGAGCGATAAATAACATCAGATACGATGATTGGCTCACACTCTTTGGGTAAAATACTTTCAAGTGTATCCAAAAACTCCTGATGTGCTTTGTTGGTATTGAGTTCGCTTTCAGGGTAAATTTTTTCATATACCGTTAAACTTCTTCCTTTCATTGGAATGCTTGCACGCAATACTTGAAATATTTCTTGTCCATTAATAGGTGACCAATCAACTAAAATGATTGGAAACTCTTGATAACCAATTAATTGGCTTGTCATGTATTCATAAAAATTTGGTTGCTCAAAATGTAGTAGTGAGTTCCAAATTAGGCGACCTGCCCGTTTGATGTCATTATTCTTTGTTGTTTTAGAAAGATTTTTTAAGCCTCGACCTAAATAAGTCACGGAAACACGTTGGTCATGCATACCTGAATTAACAAAAGTTAATAAGATATTTAATCGGGTTGCGTGTATTTCTGGGTAGGCAGTGGCAATATCATTCTGTATTATATTTGTGATCTTCATGGCTCATGTGTACGGGTTGTTTTTGGCGAAGTAATTTGATCACATTTAGCCTTGAAGGTAGATCCCCAAAATAATTTTTAATGCTTATTTTCGTGGGGATTCGTCAGCTTTAGGCATATATGTTTGTGCGTTTGGGTCTGTGATTTTATTTGATGGGGATACATTTAGTCAGCTTCTTTCTATCGTTCTATTTTTCATGATTTTTGTTTTTATGGGGTATGCTATTTCAAATTTTGGACAGGCATTAGACTTAATCGAAGATCAATATTAGTTTGTACTAATCGATTAACTTGAAGTTTAGTTGCTCAACATAAATACACATTAATGTTCTGGAAAATCAGTTTCCAGATTTTTAAATTTCTTAAATTATTTTGTAAAAATAGGTGATTTCTGGAAAGTACGTCAAATATCGGGATTATATAGGCTTCCAGACTTTTTCCAAAGTTAGATGTCAAGAGTATGGCTAGTCAGCAGAAGTGAACGTAGATCTAGAATTAAAGTTTGAATGTCCTCATTGTGAGGCTCCACAATTTACAAGTGAACATGGATTATCAACATCTATCAATACTGGCAACAGTGAAACTGAATGTACTTCGTGTAAGAAGAAATTCAACCTAAATATTAACGAGTCTTATTAATAAAAGCATCAGGGGTAAATAGAATGTTTAATAAATTAATATTAAGTTCTTTGCTTTTGGCTGTGTCAGCTTGTAGTGACGAAGCAGCGAATAACAGCTATACGCTACCTACAAGTGAAAAAATCAGTACAAAAAACATCACAACAAGCTCAAATGGTTTTAATGCTTCCGCGTTTACAATAGGTGATGTTAGAACTGAATATGGAGTAGAAGGGACTGTTACTACTAAGCATATGAGTTGGGATAATGGTCATTATAAGTCACTTCAAAAAGCGTTGATAGAAAGTAACAATACATCAAAGGATGAAAAAATAGAGAGCCTTACGGGGATATTATTACCGCCACTGAAAAATTTCCTGTCTGGACTAAAACTGGAAGTATTAGTACAGGATATTTTATAGGCGTAAATAAAAATCAATTCGATCAGTTTGCAAAGATTATTAATAACAAATATGAGTGCATAGAAATAACCCAAGTAGGCATACCATCTGTCATTTGTTCATTTGAAGCTATATAGGGGGAATTTTCAAGTATGTCAGCAGACCATTACTATCACATAGAATTTACTAGCCCACCTACAGAAAAGCGTATTGGTGAAATTGCTTTTCATCTAATTGATGCCTTTAGTGTAAGTGAATTTGTGTGGAGTGAATATGTAAGTGATCACGGTAATCAATACCCTAAAGAAAAATATATTTTAACACCATCTAAAGTTGAAGGTAATAATGTTGAGTCGTTAGATTTTGATTATGATGAATTGGAAATACCTAATGCTGTTTTCTATTCCATATCACCAACAACATCAGCGCACTTTGAAAATTATGAACGTGGGAATATTTGGGTACACATTTTTTTATTGAAATATTTCTTATTACAATCCGATGTAAAAGGAATTTATAGAGGAAGTGATTGTGATGATTTGGGTGGCAGAATGTCTACTATAGACATTGAAAACCTCTTAAATAACTTCGTTAATAGAGGCTATTTTAGTCGAGAGGATGAAGATGCAGCACATATACCTGTAAACCCAACTCATCCTGACTAGTGGGAAAATTTTTAATAAGTAGGCTATAAATTAATATATTGTAATTATGGTGGTTGCCGATGTTTCTTTTTACTCCAAAATCTAAAGCTTATGCCGATGAGACATTAGAGAGCTACTTAATACGAATCGTAAACGAAAATTTTTTTGATTCTTATCAACAACTAAGTAGAGCGATTAAAGAGGAATTACTAGAGCTTGATTTTGAAGCTTACGGTGCTTTTCCCTTAGATTTAAAGCTATTAAATATTTACCACGCTAAGCAATATAGTCACTTTCGAATGAGAGCTTTTGAATTACTTGAATCTTTATTAAACCTTCCAAAATTTGAATTACAAAAACTCGCTATTTTTAGATCAAATAAAAAAATAAATTCACAATCTACCGTATGTTGAAGGGGGATTGACTTTCCTCTTAGTTTTATTCGATATGATGGCGCTTCTTCATACAGTATTCCCGTATGCCCTGAATGTTTAATAGATAAGCCTTATATTAGACAAGTATGGCACTTCAAACATTATCAGGCATGCGATAAACACAATGTTAATTTAGTTGAAAAATGCCCTTCATGTAATTTATTCATTAATTACATTGCGAATGAATCTATTACCCACTGTTTGTGTGGCTTTGAATTAAATAATGCAAAACCACCTAAAGCCCCAGAATTCAAAATTTTACTCTCGTCATCAATGAGGGGTAAAACACTTGATTCAAGTAATCCGATTTTAAATGGTACTCCTTTGTATCTAAAACTATCAACAATAGCTTGGTTTCAAAAGAGGTACTTTGATTTAGATTGTTTTGATAACGAAGCTATTATTAATTATTTTGAAAAATGGCCTCAAAACTTCTATCAAGAACTTGATGAAATAGCTAAAAACGCAGAACTTAAATTAATTGATACATTCAATAAAACTTCGTTTACTTCTATATTTGGTAACTTAATTTCCTCATCAAATTTATTGCCTGAGAATAAAAATGGAGTACATTTTGTTTGGATTATAGTCGAGAATTATTTGCTAGATTTAGTGAGTAAAAACCCTAAATCACAAAAACCTAATATTGCCGATTTATTGATTAGTATTGCTGAAGCTTCAGCTATTTTATCTACCTCGTATGAACAGGTGTACAGACTATATGAAAGTGAAACATTAAAAGCGGCATTTAGACTAAAAATAAAACAAAAACTAACTACTAACGAAGGTATTTTCTTTTTAAGGCAAGTTGTCGAGCTTAAAAAAAGTTTTGGGGATAATTATTCAGGAATGTATTTATCAAAATGGTAATTTATAAAACACTTAAAGAAGTATTAATCATTGATGATCTTAAAGAAAAAAATGATCAGTTAAGAAAAGCTTTTAGTGCCTACACCCCTTTGATTGATATAACAGGCCTTGAAAAGGTTGCATTGATTATTTTACTTAATTTAACTCACCGAAAGGTGTTAATTGAAGATCTATGCGATGAAAGGTTAGCTAAACGTACTTTGCTTGATGAACCACATTTTGATAAATGCGTTAGTGAAATAGAGTGGCTGCATAGCCACAACTTAAAATATCCCGATATAAAGGTGAGCAAACAGCGATTACTGGTTCCACATCCATCTATTATATCTGGAGTTATAAGTAGTGCTAATTGTCAGCGTACGTTAGGTTGGTCACATAATAGTACGACTATAAATTGTGCAAAATTATTTTGTTGTCACTTTCATTGGCAAGGTAAAATTGTTTGTTTAGCTGACTTATTGGTAAATAATAATGATGTGTATAAAAAGGTATTTAAAACTTTAGGTTTGATTGCTAAGGATTATAATCGCCTTTGTCAAAGAATTGAAAAACTACTGCCAGAGTCAGATGTTCCAGTTGCTGTCGATCGGTTTTCTAAGCAAGTTCAATTTCCTTTTCGTGATAAATATATTTCTTTAACGCCTGTTGTTAGCCACTCTCTTCAAGCAGAAATTCAAATTAAATCCAGAGAAAAAAACGGTCGATATACTAACCTTGAACATGTTCGTCCAAGTTCTATGGGGGAACTTGTTGCTTCTCTTGGTGGTAATATATCGTTGCTAAGTTACCCTCCTAACATTAATCTCGTTTCAGGGGATTACACTGAAAAAATGTTATGGCTATTAGAGCAAGGTAAGGATGTCTTTAATAATAAAATATTATCATCTGATAATTTTATTTACGCATTAAAGGTATTAATTTCTAGCCCATTAAAGCTAACGCATAAGCAGCGTAAAGAAAGTGCACTAACCTCTTACAAAGTTATTCGAGCAGGTTTATTTCAATGGTTACAGCCTATTATTGATTGGCGTTTTGAGTTACAAGATAACAACCGTGTTTTGGATTTATCTTGTTATAAGCAAGGTGAATTGATTTTTAAATTAGTAACGGTTGATCAAGTTAACAACCGTTTAACAGCTCCTTTATTTGAATATCTTAATAATAATTTACCTGAAAAGTATGCGTACCATCAAGCTATAGTTTTACGCTTGCGGCGTATTTTAATTAGTACTTTAAATCGTTTAGTTAAGTTAGAAGGTACTGTAGAGCCAGTTAATATTAATAATGGTAACAAACGATTTTTGCATCTAAATAATATTCAGGTGTTTGATGCTCAAGCACAAGCAAACCCTTATTGTATAGGGGCACCTTCATTAACGGCTGTTTGGGGAATGCTTCATAATTATCAACGACGGCTAAGTGAGCGTTTAGGCGTTACATTATGTTTTTCATCCTTTTCATTGTTTATAAGAAATTATTCATTAGTTAAAGGGAATGACCTACCTGCGTTTTCAATGAATGGACCTAATCAAAAAGTATTCAAAAGATCGGGCGTGACAGCAAATAGGTTTTGCGATTTAACTTTTGACATTGTCGTGAGGCTAGATGGCGATGAAGATAGCATTGAAAAATTAGAGCAAAACAACCAAGTGTTGAAGGCATGTTTCCCTGCTCGGTTCGCTGGTGGGACTATGATCCCTGACTGGAAAAAAATCAATTCTACTTGGTGCCAGTTATACCAAAATGAAACTCAGCTGTTTTCAGTATTAAAGCGGCTGCCTAGCTTTGGTCAGTGGCTGGTGCCACATACAGCAAAATTAGAGAATATCGATGATTTAACTTCTTTATTAATCGATAACACCAATTTGTGTCCGGTTATGCAAGGCTTCACCTTTTTGGATAAGCCAATAAATAGGCCGGGGGCTCTAGATTCATTGCATTGTTTTGCTGAACCCGTGATTGGGGTTGCGCAATACATGAGTGCTTATAAATTAAGATATAACGGAATGAAACATTTTTTTAATAAGGCCTTTTGGTCGTTTGAAGTTCAAGAGTCATTCATATTAATTAAAAAGGCGAAGGCAAGTTATGGAATTATGTAATTCTTTGAAGTACAACCGATCACTTTACCCTGGGAAAGCAGTCTTTTTTTATAAGAGCTCGTCTTGTGATTTTATTCCTTTAGAGGCAGAAGTCGCGTATATCAGGGGTAAAAAATCTAGTTTTGCAGAAGGGTTTAATGCTGATTCAACCCCTAAAAACTCTGCCCCTCAAGATTTATCATTTTCTAACCCTTTAGCCATTGAAGAATGTTATGTACCACCTAATGTTGAAGCTATATATTGTCGATTTTCATTGAGGGTGGAAGCGAATTCACTAAAACCTGCTGTCTGTAATAATAGGGAGGCTTTAGATCTTCTTCAAGAGCTTGCAACAGTATTTAAGAGTATACGTGGTTATAAAGAGTTAGCGTTGCGATACGTTAAAAACCTATTAATAGGAGCTTGGCTTTGGCGTAATCAGAATAGCGGGGACACTGAAATCACCATAAAAACGAGTTTAAATAATGTTTATAAAATAGAGAATACTCGTTTTTTAAGTTGGGATAGTCAGTGGCCAGCAAAAGATAAAAATGTACTAGATGAGTTATCTGCAGAGCTTGAAGAGGCGTTAAGTGATCCAAATATTTTCTGGGTAGCAGATATTACAGCCAAAATTAAAACCAATTTTTGCCAAGAGATATTTCCTAGCCAACCTCTTTTAGATGCCGGAGAAAAGGGGAAATTAAAAAAACAGTTGTCTAAAGTGAAATGTACTAACGGTAATAGTGCAGTTGTATTTCATAGGGTAAAAGTAGGAGCTGCAATACAGTTGATCGATGATTGGTGGTCAGAAGAAAGCGCTAAGTGTTTGCGTGTTCATGAATATGGTGCTGATCAGGACTATTGGGTGGCATTAAGGCCTCCCGCGTCAAAAATAGATTTTTATTCTTTATTAAAAAGAGTGCCTGAATTCTTGAAGGAATTAGAGCAGGCTAAAGATCAGGGTGATTTACAGATAACGCCTCAAATATATTATCTATTTGCCATTTTCATTAAGGGTGGGCTTTTTCCTAAAAAGGGTGGCAAGTAATATGACCCGTTATTATTTTACTGTTCGTTTCTTACCTGAAAGTGCAAATGTTAACTTATTGATCGGACGTTGCCTTTTTATTATGCATGGCTATATTTGTAAAAAAAACATACAGGGAATTGGGGTTGGCTTCCCTCGCTGGAGCGATGAATCAATTGGAAATGTTATCGCATTTTTTTACTCTGATAAATACGCGCTTAATACACTTAGCCAACTGCGATTTTTTAGTGATATGAAAGAGTGCGGTTTTTTTTCTATAAGTTCAATTGAGCGAGTTCCTGATGATTGCCCTGAAGTTAGATTTAAAAGGAATCAAACAATTAAAAAAATATTTTCCGGTGAAAAACGAAGGCGTCTAGAAAGATTAAAAAAAAGAGCATTAGCGCAGGGAAGAGAGTTTAAGCCGGAAAAATTAAAGGTTGCACGAGAGTTTGAAAGTTTTCATCAAATATCTGTAGATAGTGTCAGTAAAAGTGATGATGTGCAGCTTTATATTCAAAAAGAGATTAGCGTTAAATACTGTGAAAGTAGTTTTAATAGTTATGGTTTAGCAACTAATGATAAACATCAAGGGACTGTTCCTGACATCGTTAAGCTAAATTAGAGGTGACTATGCATCTGGTTTGTTTTAAATGTTATTTAGTTCATATAACAACATGCTATTTCTTGATTTATTAAATAAAATCAAACTAAGATTATTGTATTATGCCGCATAGGCATCTGATGATGAAACGGCTACAATTCCACTAAAGTGTCTAATATGTAATGCCGTGAAGGCAGCTGAGAATTTCATAGCAAATGTATGGAACGCTAGTCGAGAATGCAATGCCGTATAGGCAGCTGATAATAATTGAAATGACGCTGTAATGGTTGCTTTTTCGTTTAATGCCGCAAAGGCAGTTGAGAATGGTGGAAGCGTTCCATAAACATTAACTATTTATTTTATGCCGAATAGGCAGTTAAGTTAAACAAGGTGGTACGTTGTGACTATACAGTAGTTAAATGCAATTTTATTACTTTTAACAAAGCCCAGTTGTAAATTGAGATTTTTTGTCAAGGTATGGTTTTATTTTATGTCAGTATATGGTTTCAAGTGATAGATAAGTACTTGTTTTAATATTGTCGCTTATGACAGTGCATGGTTTCAGCGACAAAAAAAGCATCAGCTAACATAGATAATATTGGCGCAAGCAGAAATAGCTGCCCTAGCCCTGATTGCAGTAGATACCTGATCTTAGCTAGGGCATAATCTCAGTTATAGACCATATTAGACAGTTAGGAAATTCAATGATCCATAGTATGACAGCATTCGCTCGCCATGAAATTAAAGGCGAGTGGGGCAATGCAGTGTGGGAAATTCGCAGTGTTAATCAACGCTTTCTCGAAACCTATTTTCGTTTACCTGAGCAATTTAGAAGCATAGAGCCGGTTTTGCGTGAGCGGTTTCGCAAGCAATTAAATCGCGGAAAAGTTGAATGCAATTTACGCTTTAATGCTAACCCAGGTGAAAAAAGCAATTTATCGAGGAATACCATGCTTGCAGAGAATTTGCTTAAGCATGCAAACTGGATCAATGAGCAAACCTTGAATAGCCAAATTAACCCGCTAGAAATTATGCGCTGGCCAGGCGTGATGGAAGCAGAAGAATCAGACATGAATGCAATTCAAGCTGAAATTCTTGCCGGTTTTGACCAAGCATTAGAAGACTTTATTGTTGCCCGCGCAGATGAAGGCGCCAATATGAAGGCGCTTATCGAGCAGCGTTTAGATGGCATTATCGAACAAGCTGAGATTGTTAAAGGCCACATGCCTGAAATAATTCAATGGCAACGTAAACGTATTACCGACAAGTTTGCTGATGCTAACATTGAGTTAGAATCTTCACGCGTTGAGCAAGAACTCGTATTACTCGCACAAAAAATGGACGTTGATGAAGAAATTGACCGTCTATTTAGCCATGTAAAAGAAACTCGCAGCATACTGAAAAAAGGTGGTGCACAAGGCCGCCGTTTAGACTTTATGATGCAAGAATTTAACCGCGAAGCCAATACCTTAGGCTCTAAATCTATTAACGCCGATATCACCAATTCAGCGGTAGAGTTAAAAGTATTAATTGAACAGATGCGCGAGCAGATCCAAAATATCGAATGATGTTTCAGCCTGTTTTATGTAGTTAAAATATACAATAAAAACCGCCACGTAGGCGGTTTTGTTTTTTCAGGCTGTTTCCTAGTTATACGCTTTGTTTCAGGATAGTGGTGACATGAATTAAAGCGAGCCGCTAGGGTTGATGAATTTAGAACGGAAGTTGTTTTCGGTTAAAAATACACCAAAGTATGCGGTTATCCTGAAGAAAAAATCAAATTAACAGTCTATAAGTTGTTATTTTCAAAAACAGCTTATATACTGTTTTTAGATTAAACAGCCTATATATTGTTTTGGTGGTTAGCGTGAATTACACAATTAATACTCTTGATCAAATTAAGCCGATCCTTGTCGGGTTTCGAAAGTCTAATGGGCTTTCCCAAAAAGCGCTGGCTGAAAAACTTGGTATTAGCCAACAAAGCTATCAAACACTGGAAAGCGCCCCACAAAAGGTGACAATAGAACGCTTATTTAAGGTGCTTTCTATTTTGGGCATCAAGTTACAATTTGTAGAAAAAAATAACCCTCTGGAAAATAGCTTACCTGATAATGAACTCGCGCAGGATGAATGGTAATGGCAAAACGTAAAGTAAGCGCATTAACTATTTGGATGAACGCAGAATTTGTTGGGATTTGGCGAATAAAGTCAGGCATCGATGAATTGCAATACGCTAATGAATGGCTCGAAAACCCACGTGGTCGCCCTTTATCTTTGTCATTACCGTTTACCCCGGGAAACCAGCCCATTAAAGGCGATATCGTTTCATTTTACTTTGATAATTTGCTGCCTGATAGCAGAGATATACGTGAACGATTAGCAAGGCGGTTTAGTACAGCAAGTAGCAAAGTATTTGATCTACTCGTTGAGCTAGGTCGTGATTGTGTGGGGGCAATTCAATTGCTACCAGAAGGCAATAAGCCTCAGAATATTAAACAAATTCAGTATAAGCCGTTAAACGAACAGCAAGTTGCCGGAATACTAAATAAAGCGGTTGATAGCTATCCGCTAGGTCGTTTAGATGGCGATGACCACTTAAGAATTTCACTTGCGGGCGCTCAAGAAAAAACCGCGCTACTTCGGCACAATAACCAATGGTGTGAACCTTTAGGAGAAACACCGACAACACACATCTTTAAACTTCCAATGGGTCTAGTTGGCAATATGAAAGCAGACATGGAAGCCTCTGTTGAAAACGAATGGCTGTGCTCAAAGATAATAGCCGAATTTGGTATTCCTATTGCGCATTGTGATATGGGGTCTTTTGCTGGTAAAAAAGCACTTATTGTCGAGCGTTTTGATCGTAAGTTATCAAGCGATGGTTCATGGATTATTCGTTTACCACAAGAAGATTTTTGTCAGGCAACAGGGCTATCGTCATTACTCAAATATCAGAGCGATGGTGGTTTGAGCGTCGAAGGTTGTATGAAGCTACTTGCCAGTAGCGAAAACGCAACTTTGGATAAGCAGCATTTTTTTAAAGCGCAAATAGCTTTCTATTTACTTGCAGCAACCGATGGACACGCAAAAAACTTCAGCATTACCCATTTACCAGAAAATAAATACAAACTCACACCGCTATATGATGTACTTTCTATTCACCCGCTTATTGGTAATAAGGCAAATCAAATTGCTAAGCAGAAAGTAAAAATGGCAATGGCTATTCGTGGTAGCAAAAATTACTATCAATTACAGAAAATACAATATCGTCATTTTATTCAGCAAGGCAAAGACGTGGGGTTTACCGAGGCAGAAGTAATTGAGCTTATTGATTCAGTACTTAGAGTACTTGATACTGTTATAGAAAATGTCAGCACAAACCTCCCTAAAGACTTTCCAACAGATATATCGGATAAGATCTTTGCAGGAATGAAAGCGCAAGCAAACAAGCTAAGCCTTCATATTTAAACTAAGTGGTGACATAAAGCTAAATCATCTTACTCAAACAAAGCTTAACAATATGAAAACATTGGCTTTTATTTTTATACTGCGCGAGCAGATCCAAAATATTGAATAATAAGATTTGGTGCTGCTGAAGATAGTTGAAGTCGCAAGTGAATAGCTGAGGCTTTTTATGGAAAATAATTGTGATCTGTTTCCATTTATTCCAAAGCGGTTTTTATTATTAGTGTGTATTATTCGATAACATTAATCGTGAGTTTGGCATCTTTGCATACTTGAATGGTGTAGCTCTGTTTATTCATGATCACTTGCACATATTTAGTAGTCATTGACAGCTGATATTGAGCTTGTTGAAAGTCGTATACTTGTTGCAAATTTAGCGTACTAGTGATTGTTTCTCCGGATGTTATGGTTAAATAGTCCTCCTGAGAGGGCGCCATTCTTTTTATCATTGGTCCCTGATAATTCAGTTGATTATTTTGCTCATCAGCAATAATAAATAGTTTACCCATAAAGCCTTCAAGTGGTGTATACCAAGGCAATAATTGCACGGGCTGAGGTGATATATTGGTAATGCTAAACGTTAGCACAGTACCTTGTGAAATAGGCTGTTCAGTATCGGCTGTTAGCTTGCAGTTAAAAATAGCATTCGGATCTAACTCCATGGCTTGTGGACTCTGAATATAGCTAGCAGTAATAGCTAGGATAACAATAAAACGAATAACAAACTGACACATAATGCTTTGATGAAAAAAGGTTAGTTACCTCAAGTGTAACTAACCTTTTCTTTATTCTCTAGCAAACTAGTTTAAGTTAGGCGTGTTTTCAGCAAAATATTCATGGCTGTCAGCATTGTTTAGTGCTTGATCAGGGTTCGAAGTTGCCAAGCTTTGGGCCCCACTTTGTCCATAAACTACGTCATCTGTACCTGCAACAGCATTAAAGTGACTTAACTCATGAATAATGGTACCTGCACGAGAGTCGGTACCTAATTCATTTGCATTCCAGAAGGCACTGCATAAGTAAACTTTGTATGGTTGATTTGGATAAACATAGGCAAAGTATGATTTTTTACAGCTACAATCGAATGCTACTGGCTGATTATCAATCGCATCATTAATTGCTTCAAAGTTAGATTTTGCTGTATTGTAGCGACTCGCTGTTGCTTGACCAAACCACGTAGTATAACGCGCTGAGGTATTATTAGCTGAGTGGCTATTTAGATAGCTAACAGCGTTGTTGGCGATACCATCAGCCGCAGCTAAAGCGCTGATAATTTCTGTTTGCTGGCTATTTGAACAGCGACCGGTGAAACAGGTGCCACCAATACAATCGCCTGAGCCACTGCCGCCACCAGGTTTGCCTTTATTTGAAGAACCTTTGTTTGCAATACCGTCTAAATATACAGAAGCAGTATTTGAGGTTAATGATTCAATACTTAATCGCTCCGCTTTTTTTTGTTGACCGCGATTAGAGAAAAGGTGCAATGATTTTACCTCATAGCTAATATCATATTGCCCTGGTTCGTTCATGTCGTAATTAGCGGTTAATTCAAATGTTTTTGTTAAAGATTCCCCTGACTTTAATTTGATATAGTCATTCTCTGTGGGCGCTGGGCGTTTGTAGTGTGGCCCCATAAATTGGACATCAACACCGTCACGTGTGATGTGGAAAATATGTTCTTCGTCTAAATCTGTGTACCAGCCAAGCACTTTTTGTTGGCCTTGATGGTTATTGGTGATAGTGAGGGTTGCGTTAACATTACCATTGGTTAAGGTTTCAACATCTACGTTTACGTCAAGTGCTGGTTTTGTTGCATTTGCAACAAAGGCCATTGTGGCAAAGTTAGATAGAAGAAATTTAGCTGTAAATTTCATGGTCGATAGCCTTTTATTTTTTTTATAAGTAT
>Ga0070748_1000200_pt1 | contig 30869 bp, 53 predicted proteins | sample VirMetDEL_Nov_12_FD_77015 | JGI IMG/M metagenome (GOLD analysis project Ga0070748, IMG submission 77015) | Aqueous microbial communities from the Delaware River and Bay under freshwater to marine salinity gradient to study organic matter... | ecosystem: Environmental > Aquatic > Marine > Coastal... | reverse complement strand
GGTAATGGTACTGCCGATATGATTCGACAAGGTAAGAAAGCTGGTGTTCCAGTATATGAGGTGAAAGAATTAATATAACAAAGTTCTTGATATAGTGGATATGGACGAATGATTAAAGTATTGAAGATTATGTTGAGTGATATTTTACCAAAGAGCTTCAAATTGTTCTTTAAAGGTGTTGGTTTCATCGCTATACTCTTTGCAGTTCTAACTGGTGTAGCGATTTTTCTTATCGGCATTGCAGCTTTTATTGGATGGTTACTTGCTATACCAGTAGATTTGGGTATGCTGATTTTATGTGGTATTATTTTAATTGCAATTTGGATTGACTCTGCACATGGAAGGTCACGATAATATATAGGTGAAGTCGGCGAGGCAAATCACGAATTGGAATTGAGTGAAGAATGACAGCACAAGAAGCAGCAAAATTACTACTAGGTGGCATTCTTGATCCTGATCATGGTGATGCTACCATCGAAGGATTTAGAGATATTAACTGGCAAACAGTGTATGATGAAATGCGTTGGGATCATAATGAAAGCATAGAAATATGCGGTGATGATGATTGGTGCAATGTCCTAGTGGCAGCACTAAGAGCTATTGCAGGTGAAGAATGACTTGGTCAACTCCGTGGATTAAAGTAAGGAAAGAAGAATGATAACTGAACAAGAATGGCAAGCCACGCTTGCCAAAATAGAAGAACTGGAAGCAAAGAACGAAAAGCTTCTTAAAGGTATTGAAATCTATGAACGTGAACGTATTCGTTTCATGCACTCTAAACCAGAAATAACCGGTAAGTTCTTTATTGGTGGCTATCACGGATCAAATAACGATAACATGCTTCCTGAGTATATTGAAATCTGCCCTGCATATGGTTGTGCTTGGACGCAGGTTTACGAGAGAAGTAGTAGAACCATTAGCTATGAGGGATCGTGATGAATAAAGATTATGTAGTGGTGACAACTACTTATAGCTACCGTATGCGGTACGTGATGCACAAAAATGATCTTCGAAAGATGAACAGTGATATTCGGCCGACTGATAATGAACTTGGAGATTGGGCATGTGACACTATCGTGATGGAAGAGTGTGAAGAGTTTTCGCAACATTGGTTGGGCGAACAAATCTCTGATGTGTATGAATGTGATGAAGATGAAATGTTGACTTTCTTTGATAAAGACAATGACCATCTTTCTGGATGGGATCGAGAATACAAAATTCAATGGGTCCGTAATCTATTGATAAAGGATAATAAAGATGATCTACAAACCTAATAATTGGGTAATCGTCAAAGTAAAAGGTGACGACACACATTACCGTGTTTTAGCTGGGTGGTCGGGTGGATATCTCGATGGCTCTTCTTGGCGCATGAATAGTGGCATCACTTCTTTCCGTGAAGGCGACGAACACTTTCTGTTTTACGGATCAAGTGGTTCGTGTTATAGTTGTGGTAAAGAGTCATATGGGCTAAAAATGAACAATGCTTATATCTGGAATCAACTACAAGAACTTCACGGCGATAAAGTTGAAATGGTGCCAGAAGACACTGACTGGTCAAAAATGGATTGGATTATCAAATGAAGTTTACGCATCAACACAGTGACGGCACAAAGATTGAACTTGAGATACCAGACCACGCGGCGATGGATACTGTCCTTGAAGAGTTTCAAAACTTCCTTCGTGCGTGTGGTTACGTGGTTGAATACAATCAATGTTTATTTTTGGGGAATATAGATGAGTAAAGTCGAGCAATATGACACTCTTGTAAAACAACTCTTCGACATTCTTGATACAGTTGAGGAGAATGCAGAGGGCAAAGAGTTTCGGCCCACTGTGATTAGATCGTGTAGAACGCAACATACTATGCAACTCGAATCAATTTTAAAAGAATTGAAGGATCTTTGTAATAAAACGGTTTACAGCTGAATAGTATTATGATACAATTGAAAATATCATAAAGAAAAAAAACAGAAATCGTAAAGGTGAATATTATGTCTAAACCTATTTGCACTGTAATGGTTGGCTTGCCTGGTTTGGGCAAGTCAACTCTTGTTGAAAGTGAACTTGCTATCTACAAAGCTATTGACTTTCCTGTGTTTATTTACAGCACCGATGCTGAAATTGAGCGCCGATGTGCTGCGAACGGTTGGACTTATGACGAAGGCTTTGCTGAATTCATTGAGCCTGCTACCAAGTATATGAACGAACAACTTGATATTGCAGTTCGCAGTAAGCAAGATATTATCTGGGATCAAACCAATCTTGGTATTAAGAAGCGCAAGAAGATTATCAATCGGATGAAACAGGCTGGTTATCGAGTTCAATGTGCCTGCATTATGCCACCTGAACCTTCGCATATTTCAGATCAAAAAGATTGGAAGTTTCGCCTTGAGAATCGCCCTGGTAAGAATATTCCTAACCGCATTCTGGCGAATATGATTGAAAGCTATGTTGTTCCTACCATTGAAGAAGGTTTTGATATGGTTAGCTTCGATAATATGCACGGCGCTTTACTGGCTATTGATTACGCAGAAGAATTTGATTACGGAGAAGAACCATGAAAGTTAATATTAGAGAATACCGCCATCGTTGGGTAAGCTATGTTCATGACCGCTACATGGACAAAAAGTATGACCGCGACTGGAAAGATAGCTCAACGCGATTTGAATCTTTTCTTGAAAAGGTAGAGGATGGTTTGCAGTGGATTTATAACCACAGCATTAATCTGTATCTTGACAAACGTCCTGGTCAAAAGATTAAGGTGCGTATTGATCCGTGTGACACATGGTCAATGGATCACACACTTGCACCTATCATCTTGCCTATGCTGAAACAGTTGAAAGAAAGCAAACACGGTTCACCTTGGACAGATGATGAAGATGTTCCAGAAGAACTGCGTAGTACCAGTGCTCCTCCTAAGGAAAACGATTATGACACAGACGACAATCATCACAAGCGTTGGGATTGGGTTATGGGAGAAATGATCTGGGCTTTTGAACAAAAGGTTCGTGACGAGTGGCAAGACGATTATTACGAATACGATCACGTAACGCCAAACAAAGACTCTGAAGATTTTTCAGAGTCCTTAGGGTTGAAACTAGTGTGGGAAGATCCAGATGGTCGCAAAGCACATCAAGAACGCATGACGAATGGCTTTAGAATGTTCGGCAAATATTATGAAAATTTGTGGGATTAGGTAATAACAAATGACAGATAATAATGGATACGCGATGACCACATACAAAGGCAAAGTTACGAAAGAATTTATTGAACGTCGTGATCAGCTGGTGCTAGAAGATAAGCGTGATCGAGAGATCGCAGAACGCCAGTGGGACTTTGAGTTTCCTGAACACCATCTTGCTAGTATCCCTACGTCTGGACACGTGCTCTATGATGGATACGATCACGACACGGATCATGAGTTCTTCGGGGCTTGCGACTTCAAACACGTGAACCGAGATAGTCAATTCCACATCTCGCCTTACATTCGTAGACAGATTGCAGAAGGCAACATTGACCACATCGTACTATGGAAGTATAAGAACAAAGACTGGTCACGCTCACTGCAGGAAGGTGATGCCGTACAGTACGAGATCATTGATTATATTCCAGCCGATGAGATTATTTACGCTTTAAATAAAAAAAGTGACGTTCGGGGGTTTACAATTAGAATTTAATAATGTATAGTAGTCATATCAAACAGGAGAAGTATATGACACTTACTGAACTGGCAATTACTTGGTCAAAAAATGTCCAGTAAAGCCGAACGCATTATTAGCAACCGTATTACTGAAAAGCCTAATATGCTGGTGCCAATGTATCTTATGATGTCTTACGCTTACTATGTACAAGATGATCCTATCGTCTCAGATAGCTTCTATGATAAACTTGCGCGCAAGCTTCTTAAAGAATACGACAATATTGAGCATCGTCATATATGTCTTATAGATAAGGATGCATTAGAGGCTGGAAGCTTTCTAGGAGAATATCCTGGCATTGTAGAAGGTGCACTAAACGATTTTAAGAAAGGAATTTGACAATGTATAAAGTATCTTTAAAAACAGTAGATGGGCTAAAATGGCTGGGGTATCATGCTACGATGGGCTATGAAACTTTTGTGAAAAAAAGTGATGCGACCGTATTTGATGAGCCTATGACTATCGACTCACCCCAAATTGGGGATTGGATTAATACAAAAAATGTGCTGTCAGTTAAATCAGTGGAGTTGACTAAATGATTGCTGGTAAAATTTGGGGAAACACCGAACTGATTGAAGCCAATGGTGCTTTAGAGTTTCATCGTATTGAAATGAATAAAGGTGGGGTTTGTTCTAAGCATTGTCATGAGTTTAAATGGAATGGCTTTTATGTAGAGTCAGGTCGTATGCTTATTCGTGTATGGCAAAATGACTACGATTTAGTTGATGAGACTATTCTAGAACCTGGTATGTACACTAAGGTCAAGCCTGGTGTATATCATCAGTTCGAATGTCTTGAAAGCGGCGTAGCGTTTGAGCTGTACTGGGCAGAATTCAATCATAATGATATTAAGCGAGAAACAGTGGGACATGCATGATTGTAGGATTTACTGCTTCAACATTTGATCTATGCTACGTGAAACAAAAAGTGTGTGCAACTATCTTATTTGTGGTTTACAGGCAAAGATATTTGTCGTAAAATAGGTATTGAGTTCTACTTTAATAAACGGAACCATATATTTTCATCATCTAGACTTAGAAAGAGAGTAGCTGATAATGCTAAACGTGAAGGATATTCGTGACCACTTCTTTGATGAACTGGCCGCACAACGATATACTATTGATAAAACAGGTGCCAAGACTATTGAGATGCTAGGTGCATCATTCATTGCCGATGAACCGGCTATCTTTGGTACACCAGTTAAATCTTATATTGATGCAGAGTTAGCTTGGTATGAAAGCGGTTCTACTAACATTAATGATATTCATGGTGCTGAGAAAGATCCACCTGCTGCATGGCAATACGCTGCTAATGACAACGGTGAAATCAATTCAAACTATGGCCATCTTGTAGACTCACCAAAGTTTTATGATCAATACTACAATGCTATTGACGAGTTAATCAAAAACCCTGATAGTCGCCGTGCACAAATGGTTTATAATCGGCCATCAATCTGGGTTGAATATAATGAGAATGGTAAATCAGACTTTATCTGTACCAATGCTCAAACTTTCTATATTCGTGATAACCGCCTACATATGGTATCGCAAATGCGTTCTAACGATGTGATATTTGGCTACAAGAATGATTATGCTTGGGCACAACATCTTATGGATCGCGCCGTTAGTGATTTGCATCAAGCAGGATATGAACTCACGAAGGGTGATCTTACTTGGCAGGTAATGAACCTACATGTATATGAAAGGCATTTTAATTTAGTAGTTTAAACTGCTATATCTACTGTACGTCAACAAAATAAGGAATTTGACATGGAACTTCATAATGAAGACCTCGGCCCTGTAAGCGAGGATAAAAAAACATGGGGATGGTTTGAAATTTTTAATGTGTGGTCTAACGATATTCAATCACTCTTTGGATATACTTTAGCTGCTTCACTATTCTTATCATATGGCCTTTCAGGCTGGTCTGTCTTTTCTGCTATTCTAGTAGCAGGACTTTTCGTCATGGTACTGGTAAACCTAATGGGTAAACCTTCTGTAAAGCATGGCATTCCGTTTCCAGTTATGGCTCGAGCGAGTATGGGTGTAAAGGGCGCTAACTTTCCTGCTGTATTGCGAGCTGTCGTAGCTATCTTCTGGTATGGTGCACAAACTTACTTTGCATCAACAGCTGTAGCTCTATTGATTAAATCTCTTATGGGAATTGAACCATCTAGTATGTGGCTTGGTATGACTGGCATTGATTGGGTATCGTTCTTAATCGTATGGTGTTTTCAGATCTTCTTGTTTATGAGAGGCATCGATACTATTGCTAAGTTCTTAAATTTTGCAGGAGTATTTGTATATGTAGTTATGATTGCTCTCGCTCTTCTTATGTGGAATGCAGCTGGATCAGGACTTATGGCAGAAGTAGGTACTATCTTTCAGGGTGTAGGTGATTATAGTGGATCAGCGCTTAGTGCATGGTTTGCAGTAGTTGGTACAATGATTGCATATTTTGCTGCTGTCGTAATTAACTATGGTGACTTCTCTAGATTCGTAAAATCAGAAAAGGAAATGAAAAAGGGTAACCTGCTTGGCTTGCCGTTAAATATTGCTTTCTTCTCGTTAATTGCATTGGTAGTTACTGCTGGTACTATTGTAGTCTTCGGTGAACCTATGACAAATCCTACTGATATTGTAGCTGCTATTGGATCACTACCTCTTACTATTGTAGCTGCTATCGCATTCTTCTTTGCGACTGTTGGTATTAACATGGTAGCCAACTTTATTCCACCTGCTTATGATCTCGCTAATCTAGCACCATCTAAGATTGACTTTAAACTTGGAGGTCTGATTACATCGGCATTCGCACTTGTTATCGGCGGCCTTTGGGTTTCAGTAGTAAGTCAAATGGGTATCTTTAACTTCGTAAATACCTTTGGCGCTGTACTTGCTCCGATCTATGGTATTATGATGGTTGATTATTACATGATCAAGAAAGAAGTATTAGATGTAGATGAACTATTTAATGCATCTAAAGATGGCGAATACTATTATGATAACGGCTGGAATATGAAAGCACTTGCAGCTTGGGTATTGCCCGCAGCGTTCTCTCTTGGAACAGTATGGTTGCCTGCTCTTGGCTTCTTGTCAGGATTTGGATGGGTAATTGGTGCTGCACTTGGTGGAATTATTTACTTTACAATCATGAAAAAATAGTATATAATAAACGAGTAGGGCGAAAGCCCTACTCACAACACTCACAGCAAAGGGATTTATATCATGGATAACAAGTGGAATAAGCGATATCTTAAGCTAGCTTCTGGAGTAGCTGAGTGGTCGAAAGATCCTTCACGTAAAATTGGAGCCGTTGCAGTCGGAGATAAAGGTCAAATCTTATCTCAAGGCTATAACGGCTTTCCTCGTGGAGTTAACGACTCTGAGGACCGGTATAATGACCGGCCTACTAAATATAAACTAGTAGTACACGCTGAAATGAATGTTATTTATAATGCTACATATAACGGGGTATCTTTACATGGATCTACGTTATTTGTCTTTGGTCTTCCGGTTTGTTCTGATTGTGCTAAAGGTATCGTGCAAGTTGGAATTAAAAAAATAGTTATGCCTGCTCAAGAAATACCACAGTCGTGGGAAGATTCCTGGGCGCTAAGTAAATCAATATTTGACGAAGCTGGCGTTGATTATGAGTTTGTACAATGATAGTTGGAACATTTGCTAAAATACCTAAAAAAGAAACAAGTCACAGTTTTGGCTATGCTCGCACATGGTCAGAGAATCTTGAGGTTGATTTAGACCATAAAAATTCATTTCATAAGGATATTTACGTATTACCTGGTGCTAACTTTGGTGGTACAATTAATCTTATGGGTGGATTTAATGACTTTCTGAAATCAAGCGTAGATAATTTTCTTGATGCAGAAAATATTACTTTTCTCGATGGTCCTCCTGTTGCCTATGGCGAACAGCTAAAAAAGAGAAAAGATGTTGAAGATAAGAACTGGTGTGATGCCATTACTCAAAAACTGTCTGAAGCAAAAAGCATAGTAGGTTCTGATCTTAAGCACGAATGGTTAGCTATTGGCGATAGTCACACGTGCGCCTATGCACCTTTAAATAGTTCTACCGTCAAAAAAGATGGAACTACTCTAAATAATCAAATCAACACAGATTTTGAATATATTCGTTCTCATATTAAACCTTATCATAAAGGCTTAACTATATCACTTGGTAATATTGATGTTCGCCATCATATTGTTCGTCTCAATGCTGATGTTGCGGCCATGATAAGTAGCCTTAACGATTTTGGTAAAAGCACTGGTCTTGAAGTAGAGTATGGATTACCATGGCCTATCGAGTTTGAAGGTCGCAAGTTGCCACAGACTGGATACTATGACAAGCGCCCATTTACAGGTTCTCGAGAAGAACGCCGTGTTGTAGTCAAGCTTATGGAACAATGCATGTCTGATCTTGGCATGAGCATTGTCAAATGTCCTAACCAATGGTACGATATGGATCCAGAAATCTATGCAACTGGAAACATGGAACGACCACAATCGGTTCACTTAAATCCTATGAAGTATCGTAGGAAAAATTGGGGTGAGCTAACACACGACCCACTGGAGATATTCATGTCATGACAGCACTTGCACTTGAAACAAGACCAAACTATGACTGTTACGTAAATTACTTCTGGCCAAAGTCTGCGTGGCTAGAAGAGAACTGTCTGATCGGGGATCTAGATTATCTTGGTCCTGAGGCCGATAAGCATATTAACGACCCGCTGATGCAAAACATTCCTGCTTACAACTGCGTATCTCGTACGTATGAGGGTTTTAATAACGTTAATCAGGATTTGAATTACGGCACTGATCAGCAAGTATTTAAGAAACGTCCAATTGGCGTGCAAGACCGCGTTAAAAAATACGTGACAGATAAGTGGTCTTTATTAGAATATGTTTATGCCTACTACGTTCATCGCAGTACTGGTTCAGGGTTTTATGCTGGCAAGGATTGGCACGGTTATCACCATTCAGTGGTAACACATTTTGGGTTATATGAGACTGCAGATGAAATGGCTAACCTTATGAAGGAATGGAAAGCTGCAGATCGCAAAATGTTTTCGACTATCGGAAACCAAAATCCTACTCCAATAAAGGGGTTGAATCTGACACAACACATTACTACCTTTGGTCTAGAGTTGATGAAGGAATTGACTGGCTGGTTAGAAGAAAATCTTGCTATGAATAATGGAGCGCCGTTAGATCAAAAGAAATTGACTGACAGACTCAATCAAAAGAATATTGATAGAGGTATACGTCGATGGAACTTCCCCTATGCACAAATGATTGCTGACATCGCTACGTACCATCCACAGTATGTTGATCCAAATTCTAGTCTGTATTGTGGCAATAACGCAAGGCAGGCGATCGAGCAAATGTTTCGCAGACCTAAGGGCATGAGCGAACATGAATATCACGATGCGGCATTAGCAAATCTTACTGAGCGCCTTGGAACAAATGCTGTAGCTCACGAAGATACGTTATGCATCTATGTTAGGTTTCTAAATAATCTTGACCGTTCAGGACGGGGTCTTACTAATGCTTCTGGTTATTATATGATGAACAAAGATGATACGCCTATGCACCCTGATATTTGGCGGCCAGTTGCATATCAGAAGAAAGTAAATAATAGTACACACTCACTAACAGAGCTACTAGCATGACAAAATCATTCGCGCAAGTTGTACAAGAATACAGACAACATAGGCTTTATATTCTTGCAGCCTTAAAAGCACAAAAGGAAAAAGAAAACCAATGAAACCTAATACGAAGTTTAATCTTACAGTAAATGATATCTCGCATATCGAGAAAGCTCTATATACGCGGCTTGCTGAGCTATCTGGATTGTGTCAGACTTTTAGTACTACTAAAAAGATTCTAGAGCTATCAGAAGAAACATCAGAAATTTATAACCTGCTTGGCCGAATTCATAATCAAAAAGGTTGGTATCGCCCAGAAATGGATGTTTACATTGGCGGGTAATCTTAGTATAATTAGTTATTCATCGCATCAGGAAGGAATTTATAAATGAGCGAAAACATCCAAATGGATCCTAATCAAGAGGAAATCGAAGCCAACGTAGATACTTCGAAGGAGTTCTTTGCAGTTGGTATCATTGGTACTGGCATTATCACTGACACGTTAAAGTATGCTTTTACCAAACCCCGTAACGAGATTATGGTGGTAGATGGCTTAAATAGTACTATCGATGATCTTATTGAATGGAACCCTAATATCATCTTTGTCACCACTGCTGTCAATATTGACGATGAGGGTCTAGTAGAAGCAACTGACCTAGAGAGTGCCGTGCAGCGGGTGCTTGCAGCAACCCATGCTGGTGTGGTTATTAAGACTACGCTGTCACCCGATCTGGTGGATAGGATCTGTAGTAAGAATGCTCGCGTGGTCTACAACCCAGATATCCCGACAGAGACAGATCACGTAGAAGAGAAGCTTCAAGTACCATTTCATATTATGGGTGGTGCACCAAATAGCACGCTAGCCGTGCAGGAGATCTATTACCGATTCTCTACCTTTAACATCTCACAGAGTGCCCACGTGTCACCAGTAGAAGCTGCGTTCATTGAAGGATCAATCTCTTCCTTTGTTGCACTTAAGCATGTGTTCTATAATCAGCTATATGATGCGATGCAAGATTTTGGTGGGGATTTCCACACCGTATCGACGTATGTGTCTGGTGATCCGCGAGTAGGTGGTGGATGCAACCGAGTACCAACCCCAAAAGGTAACCGTGGTTGTGATCGTAAAGGTGCTAACGATAGCATGAAAATGCTCGCAAGGTTCAATGAAAGGTTTACATTGATCAAAGAAGTTGATAAGATGAACACAATGTACCTCAATCGAAAGGATGACTAATGTCCATCATGGATAAACTGAAAAAGAACTCTAAGCTCAAGACCACGGAGGTCTTGAGCGAGTCTAAGTTCTTTAACGAAAAAGATATGATCCAGACCGATGTGCCTATGGTTAACGTAGCACTCTCTGGTGATCCAGATGGTGGGCTTACCTCAGGACTTACGGTTCTTGCTGGTCCATCTAAGCACTTTAAGACTTCATTTGCCCTGCTTATGGCTGGTGCATACCTTGAAAAATATAAAGATGCAGTGATCTTGTTCTATGACTCAGAATTTGGTTCACCGCAATCTTACTTTAAACAGTTTGGTATTGATCCTTCTCGGGTTCTTCATACACCTATTATGAACGTAGAAGAACTTAAGTTTGACCTTATTGGCCAACTCGAGCAGCTTGATCGTAAGGATAATGTTATTGTTGTGATTGACTCTATTGGTAACCTTGCATCCAAGAAAGAGATGGAAGATGCTATCAATGAGAAATCGGTTGCAGATATGTCTCGTGCTAAGGCTCTCAAGGGTTTGTTCCGTATGGCAACACCATACCTTGCAATGAAGAACATTCCTATGTTGGCTATTAACCACACGTATCAAGAGATTGGTTTGTATCCAAAGGCTATCGTATCTGGTGGCACGGGCATCTATTACTCTGCAGATAACATCTGGATTCTTGGACGTCAGCAAGATAAAAAAGGTACAGAGATCCAAGGGTACCACTTTGTTATTAATGTAGAAAAATCACGCTTTGTAAAAGAAAAGTCTAAGATCCCAATTACAGTATCTTGGGAAGGTGGCGTACAGAAATGGAGTGGTTTGACAGAAGTTGGTCTCGTAGGTGGATACGTGCGTAAGCCTTCTGCTGGTTGGTACGAAGCAGTTGATCCTAAGACTGGTGAGCTTCTTTCTGGTAAGGTACGAGCAGAAGCTACTACAACAAAATCTTTCTGGGAACCGATCTTCAATAATACGGACTTTAAAGAATTCTTGAAGAAGCAGTACCAGATTGGGCATGAGTCATTGGTAGATATGGATGCAATTGTAGAAGTAATGGAGGGTGAATAATGGAGCCCTTCGAGATTCAGAATCAATTGAAAGAAAATGTAGACTATGGACTTGTTCCAGGCGAAGGTGAGAACTGGGATATAAGAATGCTATCTGGGGACTTTACAGAAACAGTAGTAAGATTTAAAGAGCTGAGAGTGTCAGAAGATACTGATGTTTTAAATTTTGACTACAAGATTGTTAGTACACCTGACCCAGATCTTACTGAAGATTCTTTGGAGCTTCAACAGTACCTCGCTGATGTACTGGGTGATATTCTAGAAAATGCTGTCAAGCGATTGGAATCTAAGAAAGATGACACCTGATCCATATGAAGTAATTAAATGGGTAGAAAGTCAGGTCGAAGGTATCGGTCACACAGGTGGTTCTTTTATGAGCCACCTGTTTGGCACCTACGATATTCTTAGATCGTGGGGATGTGATATCGGGCTATGCTATGCTGGCTTATGTCACTCTCTCTACGAAACAGCTTATTTTAAAAGTGATAAGCTGTCAGGTAAGATCACACGTGAGAACCTTTCTTCAGTTATTGGGCCATCACCAGAATACCTCGTCTACTTGTTTTGCAATATGCCTGATCGTAGTAATGATATAATTACTAATAAGTTTAAATTTCCTCCAGAGCTTCACGCTCCTTTACTTAAGATGGAACTTGCTAACTTTATGCAACAAGCACATGAGTTACAAGGTTGGACGGCAGAGGGAAAGAAAGACCATGTGGAAACTCTTGTAGAGTACATACAAGAATACGATAAGGATTTTAAATCGGTTTACATGTTATAAAATATATGTTACTATTAAGCCAATAATAACGCGAGAAAAGGGTAAACTTTGATTAATGCAAATATAGAACAAACCGTTCTAAGAAACATATTGACTAACGATGGGTACATGCGTCGTGTGCTCCCTTTTATCCAACCAGAATACTTTGAAGGGGTATACCAGCAACTATTTCGTGAAGTAGCACAATTCGTTGCTAAGTACAACATACTGCCTACCGCAGAGACATTTAAGATTGAACTAGACGAGTCTACTAAATTTAATGATGAACAGTATCGCCATGCAGTAGAGATTATCCCTGAGATCTTTCGTACTGAAGAAGTAGACGAAACGTGGCTCTATAACCGTACAGAGAAGTGGTGTCAGGACCGTGCACTGTTTAATGCAGTCATGGAATCTATTACTATTATCGATGGTAAGCACCAGAAGCTCACTAAAGATGCACTACCTGATCTACTCACTAAGGCACTATCGGTCACATTCGATACTAACATTGGTCACGACTATCTGGAAAACGTAGAGGAAAGATATGAATTCTATCATGCCCAAGAGGAAAAAACCCCCTTCGACATCGACCTCTTCAACCAGATCACGAAGGGAGGACTTTCTAATAAATCTCTCAATATTGCACTGGCAGGCACGGGTGTGGGCAAGTCTTTGTTTATGTGCCATCTTGCTGCTAGTGCTCTTAACATAGGTAAAAATGTTCTATACATTACTTTGGAGATGAGCGAAGAACGTATTGCTGAACGTATCGATGCTAACCTGCTTGATGTGCCTATTGATCAGATCGAGCATATGAGCAAAGAGATGTTTAGTAATGCGGTGAACCGTCTTAAGACCAAGACAAACGGCAAGTTGATTGTAAAAGAATATCCAACAGGATCTGCTAATGCCAATCACTTTCGTGCACTACTAAACGAATTAAAGTTAAAAAAGGGTTTCCAGCCCGACATTATTATGATAGACTATCTAAACATATGCTCATCATCGCGTATGAAAATGGGAGGATCAGTAAACAGTTATGCGTACATTAAAGCAATTGCTGAAGAGCTACGTGGTCTTGCGGTTGAGTTCGACCTACCGATCGTATCTGCAACGCAGACGACTCGTACAGGTTTCAATAGCTCGGATCCTGGGCTTGAAGATACGTCCGAGTCTTTTGGACTACCCGCAACCGCCGACTTAATGTTTGCACTTGTATCTACTGAAGAGCTCGAAGCACAAGGCCAACTAATGGTCAAACAATTGAAGAATAGATACAATGATCCAAACAAGAACAAACGGTTTCTTATTGGCATTGACCGTAGTAAGATGAGACTATATGATGTAGATGACACAGACCAAAACCTCGTAAACGACACCCCAGTGTTCGACCATTCGAACCAAGGCGAAGATCAAAACAAATTTCAGGGCTTTAAATTCTAATGGGAAAGAAATATTTTATAACAGGCACTAGACGTGGTCTAGGTGAAGCTTTAAAGAATAAGTATGGTAACACAGATCGTTTAGAGGACTGTGATATTTTTATTAACTGTAAGCACGATAAATTCCAACAGGTAGATCTACTTTACCGAGCAGCTCAGTTGAAAAAAAGAATTATTAATATTGGATCTAATTCAGGCGATGGGGATAAATACAGACCTCACCCTTATGCCATAGAAAAGGCTGCATTAGATAAAGCAAACCAGCAGCTGTTTTATCAAGGTGTAAATACCACCGTTATTAGATTTGGATATTTCGATTCACCCCGTGTAGCTCATGTTAATGATAAAAAAATGGGTTTACAATACTGCGTAGATATTGTAGAATGGGTCTTACAACAACCACACCGAGTAAAAGAAATTACTATTACACCTTAGGAGAATATATCATGGGTAAGAAAAAACATAGCAGCGGTAATGTATCAAAGGGCGAACGCCGTTCATCTATTGGTTATGGTAACCAAGGGGTAACCAATGCGGACAAAATGATCCGTAAACTAAATGCTCTTGCAAAGGGTAAGGATATCAAACTTACTATGGCAAATCCTAATAAGGAAGAAACGAATCGTAAGTTTGTAACATATAAAGTCAGTGGCAAGGATTACCAGAAGTATATGGCTAACTCCGAAAAAGGTATGTCTAATCCACTTTCAGTTGGAGGTCGCTCATGAATTACGCAGAACCAAAAGCATTTCTGGTGGTGCAACCTGCACCATCAGAAGAGTTCAAAGAACATTTCAGTGACGCACTTGAGCTTATTGCCTACTGCGCACGAGTATCTAACCCAGCTAACCAGTTCAATAATGAGACTGGTGAAAAGCTTGTACGATACCTTGTCAAGCATAAGCATTGGTCACCACTCGAAATGTGTAACGCCACGATTGGCATCGACACGACACGGGACATTGCCCGGCAGATCCTTCGTCACAGAAGCTTCTACTTCCAGGAATTCAGTCAGCGATATGCAGATCCGAATGATCTAGAAGAGTCTTTTGTTCTAAGAGAAGCTCGTATGCAAGATCCTAAGAATCGTCAAAATAGTATTGTATGTGATGATCTTGAATTGCAAAAAGCATGGGTAATGAAACAGACTCAGATTATTCATGAGGCACGACTAACGTATCAGTGGGCGATTGATAATGGTATTGCTAAGGAACAAGCACGTTGTGTTCTACCAGAAGGTAATACAGTCAGTAAAGTCTATATGAATGGCACGCTTCGTTCTTGGGTTCACTATATCGAACTTCGGTCTGGTAACGGAACACAAAAAGAACACATTGAAGTTGCACGTGAAGTAGCTAAAGCAATTGCTAAGATCTTCCCAATGGTAGATGAGTTTGTAAATGGCTGAGGTAATAATTCGAAATAAAGAATTATTGGAAACTCTCGATGGATTTGTTAATACCTTCAGATCCATTGAGGGGTACAATGATCCTAAGTATCATTTCTATGACCCTAAGGATGCACCGACAAATGGCGAACGCTACTGTAACGAAGACAATCTCTGGTTACAAATGGCGCTTGATGAAAAGCATTCGGGATATCCTGAACAACACTTTTCACAGCCTGTATCACAGATGGCCGAGCGAGATCCTGATAAATGGAAAGACATCGAGTACACTGTAAAAAAGAAATTTCCTGAAGTGCTTGGCGTACACTCTTCTGCTCTTTTTAATTACTATCCCCCAGGCGGATTCGTAGGATGGCATACGAACTGGAACGCTAATGCCTATCAGCTACTTTTTACTTGGTCTGAGACTGGTGACGGGTACTTTAAGTATTACGACCTGAAGTCACAGAGCGTGGTCACTGTTCAGGATGTTCCAGGATGGCAATGTCGTTGGTACTATTTTGGTAGATATGACGAGCCAGACCACCATTGCTGGCATGCTGCCTATGCCGGATGTGATCGAATCACCTTAGCATATAAGCTCATAAACGATCGTATTGGTACAGACAAAGATCGACAAGCTATTATTCTACGAGATGAAATTATCGAAGATATCGAAGCGGAGTAAATACTATGACTATAAGAACTATTTCCACATACTATGCTGATCCACCCGGTCGAGGTCACTGCAAAGTTTGCATGGATTTTAAGGAAGAAATGGCTTACATTGAATACTTTGATGATAACGGTAAACAGTTTTTTAGTGAAGACTTTCCTGGTAAATCCATGCGATATGTCGAGGATGCTGCAGAGAACTGGGCACTAGGTATAAAAAAATTAGATTAATTTGAATTAAACGGTTTACATTTGCAGAGCTTTAATATAGTATAAGTACTATAAAAAGAGGCAAAATATATGCGAATGACAGACATCATGTCGAATATTATAACAGCAGCGATCATCTTTGGAGCCGTGGTTTCATGTGCCAGTGCTAGTGCAAATGAAACAAGAGCAGCAGAACTTAAATGCTTGGCTGATAATATTTACTTCGAGGCTTTAACCGAGTCTGATGCAGGTAAAATTGCAGTAGCAAATGTTACTATGAACCGCGTAAAATCTAAACACTTCCCAAACACTATCTGTAGTGTTGTTTGGGAAGATAAACAATTCTCCTGGACACACGACGGTAAATCTGACGTGCCTGGTAGTAAAAGTGCTTATGCAGGGGTTTACGAAATAGCTAAAGCAGTATATGATGGTATCATCGTAGATATTACTGAAGGCTCTACATTCTATCATGCAGACTATGTTAATCCATCGTGGAACAAAGTCATGACACGTATCGCTAAGATTGATACACATATATTCTATACACATAAAGGTCGCTAATGAAACTACTTATTATTGGACACGCACGACACGGTAAAGATACTGTTGCTGAATATTTTGAATCTAAATATGGATTGCAGTTTGCATCGTCAAGTATGCATAATGCAGAACAGACTGTATTTCCAGTATTAGCTCCACTCTATGGCTATAAGACAGTAGAAGAATGCTTTGAAGATCGTGGTAATCATAGATCAGAATGGTATAATCTTATTGCTGCACGTTGTAAAGACGATCCTGCTACCATTGGTCGTGAGATCTTTGAGATTTCTGACATCTATGCAGGTCTTCGTAATAAGCGTGAATTCCATGGTATCAAGAATGCTGGCTTGATTGATTGTGTTATTTGGGTAGATCGCTCAGACCATCTTCCACCTGAAGATAAATTATCAATGAGTCTAGAACCATGGATGGCAGATTATGTTATTGATAATAACGGCAATCTAGAACAATTGTATCAAGCTATCGATACTTTGTATTACACGCTAGCATATCGGTTTAATAAAATAACTCATGAATATACAAAGCTTCGTAAAAAGTGATTTAAAAGTCACAGTATTAAAAATATAATATAGTGGGTTTACTTAATCTATCCTTTATGTTAATATATAAGATGTAAACGTTGAAGCAACGTGGACACATTCTGGACCTGGGGGCGGTACCCAGCGACTCCACCAAAAGGGAATATATTATGAAACTGAAACTTCCGTGCTTTCTACTTGTAAAAAACGGACAAAAACTTCGGTTGTGGAAAAATAAAAGAGTAATAGTTGGTCCCACAATGGGATATGTTCTCTTTTGATGGGGTCGAAATTTAGGATCGACAGGTGTGAAGATGAAGTGGAGTTTACCGGATGACTGCGTTATTGGTCAAAACTACTAAATGCAAATGAAAATTTCGCACCTACAGGTTACGCCCTAGCGGCATAATGCTGGTGGGCATAGACACTGCCTAGAAACAGAAGTGTGTCTCGTGACTTAACGAAAGACGTCTAGGGTATGGGTTCCTCCCGACCAACTACGGGCCCACTTAACTTTAATTTTATAGGACTAAACAATGAAAAGAATTCTTTTGGCAACAGCCGCAACATTCGTACTCTCAACATCGGCATTTGCAGAAGGTCTGCTTGGCAACATCGGTGGTTCGGCTGAAGTTGAATATAGCATTGAGAACAAAAACTTCTCCATGAAAGCAGGTCCTGATCTGAACATGAACAACTTTGCTATTTCACCACGCACATATGCGTCCATCGATGCGGACAACACAATCTCATTTGACGGTGTCGGTGTTGAGGTTGCTTACGGTGTGACGTCTAACATTGCAGTATATGGTGCGGTACAATCTGACGAAGACTTTAAATATGATGATGCACAAGTAGGTGTACGTTTTAACTTCTAATTTAAAACAAAATTTGGTATAAATAAGCAAGAGGGGAAACTCTCTTGCTTTTTTTTTATTTTATAGGAATGTAATATGATTAGACACTTAATTATAGTGATGGCGATGATTTTTACTACTTCAGTAGCTATAGCTCAGAATGTATCCGATCCTATTATTACACAGAACTATAACGAAAGTAATGTGAATTCTAACACTACTTCGTCTACCACTCTTAAATCGCCGCCACCATCCGCTATTTCGCCTTCTATCAATTCGTCTAACTCCGATCTGTGTACGATTGGGGTTTCTGGTGCAGTCCAAACTCAGATTCTTGGTATTTCTGCTGGTAAGACTGTGCGTGATATGAACTGTGAAAAGTTAAAGAACGCTAAAACTCTTTATGATATGGGTATGAAAGTTGCTGCGGTATCGGTTATGTGCCAAGATGAACGGGTCTTCAGAGCGATGATGGATGCTGGTACACCTTGTCCCTATGACGGATTGATCGGGGATCAAGCAAAGGCTGCTTGGCTTTCAGATCAAGATAAAAAAGAAGACCGTGAAACAAACGGTATTTGGAAAGGAATGGACGAGGATGATAAATCAACTGCCAAAGGCATTGGTGGTATCGGTGCTTTGTTGGCCCTCTTACTCTTACTCTGATATAACTTACGGTACAACCGGTAACGCTGCTTCCGGCAGTCTATCATGGGATATGGGCACTGTCCTTCCGGATTCTAGTCAACCCTGGGTAACTTTACAGATTAATGGACTTACCTATCGATATAGCCTGACCAAAAATCCTAACACAGACGCGCAGGTGCATATCAGGAACGAGGATGCGGTAAATGGCGGATACGTTTTCGAAGAGACAGATAACTGGAATGGGCAGCCAAGCGGCACGGTTCAGAAGTACTTTAGACTTCCTTACACTGACTCATCACGTTGGGGTAAGGGTGAAATCGCGGTAGAAGGTGACGGACAGGTTTCTAGTCCTATTGTTACATACAACTACAAATTAGATATAGACGATCAGCTGATGAAGTGTACCGCAACACCTCTCGCAGATCCGTCTTGCCCAGGCTTTCATCAAGCACTTATGGATATTTTAAAATCAAGTGAAGTAAGTATTGACGATCCGTTTTATGACGAATGGGTTCAAGCACAGTTAGAAGAAAAGATTGAACTCGAAGAAAAAGATCTTAAAAAAGAAGAAGTAGAAGAAAATCTAGAAGAAAAATTAGGTGGTAGGAATACCATAGATGCTATGGTTGATACAAAGCAGCAAGAAGTACTGCTTGCGTCCCTGGCAGATGTCGGTAAAATAGAATCTTACTACCAAGTAGAAATTCAGGGTGGGGAGTACGAGGAAACTTTAACTCTCAGTGATACAGAAATTCCTGATAACCACAGAGCGCTGAGAAGTTTTGCATCCAATGCTAACCATACAAAAATGGTACGCTCACAATACGATAGAGATCAACAGGAGAACTAAATGTTAAAGTCTATCCCATACATCAGCGCTGGTTTAATGATTGCTACCATGGCATCAGCGCAAGCGCCTATTGTAGGCAACGTATCATCTAAGTGTTCGATTTATACAGACACTCCAGGCGTGTACGGTAACCCTACACCAGACGTACTTAGCACTGCCCCGCAAGATGGTGGTGTTGTTCCAGTTATTCGTTACGATGTATCGATTCCTGATGCGTACAAAGCACAGATTAGCTGGCCAAATGAATTTACATCATCCCCTAGCCTTAATGATGCATTAGACTGGGACGGCGAAGTAACTGTTAAAGCTACGTCTGAAGCTGGAATGTCTGGCTACGAAGGTGCTAAGATTGAGTACGATAACGTAACAGAATACGATATGACTCTGGCAGGATCCGCGTGGTTTGAAGTTGACTCCACGGTTGCTTATGGTGTCGGCAAACCTCTTCCTGGAGGTCGATACAGAGCTACTGTTATAGCAGAGTGTATTGCAAAGTAATATGATTAGAAATTATATAATAGCTGCAGCCTTTCTACTATGCGGATCGGCTGCAGCACATGAAATGACACCAGCTCGGCCCGAGTTAAAACCTTCTTATATGGAAGGTGTGGCTTATACGAAGTTAAAGCTATGGAATAGAAGGGCAGATGTTGGTTATTATGAGATAACGGTATTCGATGAGGATTGGAATCCTATTGCTTTTGCCACATCGGGTAAGATAATAGAATTAAGTTATCTGGAAACGAAAACGTTTGAGATCTATATCCGCGACGCTGATGTTACCAAAGTCGAATATATCTGTACTACGTCTAAAGTTTTAAAGGAAGATATAACCACTTCGAATATAACATCTAGAATATGTTCAAGGATAAAGTGATATGAGAATATTGACAGTGATATGTTTAATGATAGGAACTAGTGCATCAGCTGAATCATTGAGCTTAGCTCTACCCTCTGCGCCAGGAAGTTATCAATCAGATAGTTTTAGGGCTGGGGATTTAGACTGTTCCAATGCGATTGGATCTGCTACGCGACTAGAGACTGGTGTGACAGGCATTATTGCAAACGGCAAAGATGAATTTGGTACTAGCACTGGTAACAGGGCAGGCGATATTGGGGTATATGCTAGGATTGTGATACCTCTTGGGAAAAGAGTTAAATCGCGAATTGATTGTAATAGATTATACGAACTTGAGCTTCGTAAGAAGCAACTTGAAGTAATGAAATTAGAACAGGAATTAAAGCAGCTACGTGCGCTGCAATTTGAAGAATAATTATTGTAGACCTTTCGGGTCATGAAATATATCATGAACACTTAGAAAGGGCTTAATAGTGGCTAACGAATACGAAGTAAAAGTACTTAAAATTGTTGACGGTGATACTGTCGACGTTGATATCGATCTGGGATTTGGCGTCGTGCTCACGGACGAGCGCGTACGTATCATGGGTATTGATACCCCAGAATCTCGTACAAGAGATAAAGTTGAAAAGATATTTGGTCTTGCAGCAAAGACCAGATTAAAAGAATTGCTTGATAAGAAGGCAATCTTAATTACCCACGATGATAGAAATGGTGAAGATATGAAGGGTAAGTTCGGTCGAGTACTGGGCGACTTTAAGGTGGGTGATAAAACTGTTACTGAGATTATGATTGAAGAAGGTCATGCAGTACCTTATCATGGTCAAGCCAAAGAAGATATCGCAGAACAACATCTAAGCAATAGAATTCGATTAGTATCAGATGGCGTTGTTTCCGGAACAGTTGTACAAGAAGCAATGGACCAAATGAAATGACAGAAGAGACAAAAGAAATAAAAGAATTCCATCCTGCTGATACTAATGGTGACGGTCATGTGTCTGTCGCAGAAGAATCGATGTATCTGGAATTCAAACGAAAAGAATTAGAAGACGCAGATGCAATGCGGGATGCACAGCGTGGTATGACGTGGTTTGCACTATGGGGATTGCTGCTGTACCCATTCGCAGTTGTACTAGCTCTTTTAATAGGACTGGATGAAGCCGGTAAGATCTTAGGCAATATGGCAGCTACATACTTTGTATCTGTTGCTGGTATCGTCGCAGCATTCTTTGGCTCACAGGCATATGCTAAAAATGTTGCTAGTAAGCCAGCAAAGAAATAAAGGGAACATCAGATGGCAGAAGTAGAATTCGGTGGTTTAAAGTTTTCTGGCGGTAAGATGTTTGCATTTCTTACCGCACTATCTACATTGGGCACCGGCGCCTGGGGTGGCTTTGAGTTCTATAAGGATTACATGGACATGAAGGAGGTCATTCAAAATATCGACATAGATGCCATTGCATCAGCAAACGAGCTACAACTTCAAAAGCTGAATGATGCTATTGACTATACAAGAGATATTAAGAATGATCTTCGTGGTGATATTCTAAGGATCGAAGCTGTTACTGAAGACACATCAAGACGCATGAAAGACATCGTGAGTAATGTAGATGATCGTATACGTGTAATGGAAAACCTAAACAGAGAAACCGAGAAAGACGTACGTGACACTCTGCGAGCTACTGAAACCCGTATAAATGAAAGTATGCGCCGATTGGATGAGGATCTTAATAGGGTTTTACAGGAAGCATTAGATAACCCACTATCAAAATAGGGGGTTTACAAGCTGATAAATATCGGTATAATAAAGAAGAGTACTTTGGGTGGGATAGAACATGGATGACAACTTCGTAAAGATCGTGAAAGATAAAGTAGATCTTATTGGGATTAAATCTGAAGTAGAAGACATTCTATCCCATTTTAAAGATATTCCAGAACTTAAGCAGATTTCGCTACAAGCTCCAGTAGCATCTTCTAGTATAGGTAAACACTGGAATTGTTCTGTTGGTAGGATGACTAAATTAGACGAAGGCGAAGATCGTTACATTTTCCCTATTTTTAAAAAGGCGGTGTTGATTAATCATTATATGGAGTCGTTCGATATGCATCGAACCAGAATTATGATATCAAGGCCAAAGCAGTGTTACACTATACACCATGATTGCAGTCCTAGAATACATATTCCTGTCACCAGTAATCCAAAGTGTTTGATGTTGATTGACAGTTCTTCATACTATTTAGCCCCTGGCAAGATATATTGGACTGATACAAGATACCCTCATACTGCTTTAAATGGTTCATCTGATAGATCAATTAGAATACATATAGTTGGTTGTGTGTCAAATTAACAGTTTACATTATAAGCAATAAATGCTACAATATAATTATCTCCCTTAAATGGACAGATGAATATAAGATGAATATAAGATGAATAATAAGATGAATATAAGATGAATATAAGATGAATAATAAGATGAATATAAGATGAATAATAAAGCTTACATAAGCCAAAGACTGCAAGAATGTAAGGAATATATTGCATGAGAATATTTATAACCGGTGTTGCCGGATTTATTGGCTATCATATCGCCAAGTCTTTATTAGAAGACAACCATGAAGTCTGGGGTATCGATACCTTTAACGACTACTACGACCCTACACTAAAAGAAGACCGATATCTTAAGCTTAGAGAATTAGGTCTTGGTTGGGTGCCTGTGCCAACTCCCAATGACACCGTACCTATAGAACAAGCTATTGTTAACACTAAACCCGATATTGTTATTCACCTTGCTGCTTACGCAGGTGTGCGATACTCTATGGAATATCCAGAACTTTATATTACAAATAATATTAACTTTACTCAAGACCTTATTGGTGCGTGTGAAATGCATGGTGTTCAAAAGGTTGTCTATGCATCTACTTCGAGTGTAATGGCTGGTAACCCTCTTCCTTGGAAAGAGGATCAAACTGTAGATCAGCAGTTAAATCCATATGCAGCCACTAAAAGATTCAACGAACAACAGTTCCAATTCTCTAACATTCGACATACAATTGGCCTAAGATTCTTTACTGTCTATGGTCCTTGGGGTCGACCTGACATGGCTCTGTTCTCGTTCACAAAAAATATTATAGAAGGTAAGCCGATTACCGTATTCAATAATGGAGACATGATTCGAGACTTTACCTACATTGACGATATCATCCAAGGGATTCGTATAGTAATGGGCTTAGAAGCTTCGGATCGTACAAATGAAATCTATAATATCGGTCGCGGTGAACAGGTTCAGCTAATGGACTTTATTCATGAGATTGAAAAAAACGTTGGTCGTAAAGCTATTATTGAATATGCACCAATGCATCCTGCTGATACACAATCTACATGGAGCGATACGACTAAGATACAAAATTTAGGTTATAAACCTACAACATCAATCCCCGAAGGGGTATCAAAATTCGTACACTGGTACAAATCATACTATGGAGTTAACTGATGAAGAAACTTACTAAGATTGCTATTATTGGATATGGGTTTGTTGGCAAAGCTGTAGAGTTTGGTTTTCGTAATTCAAGCAATGATATTATGATTGTAGATCCTTACAAAGGTTATGCTAATATCGATGACCTAGAAAACTATGCTCCGGACTTCACGTTTGTTTGTGTGTCTACCCCCATGGGTGAAAATGGTGATATCGACCACGTGAATATTTCTGCTGTCGTACAGAAATTATCTGAGATAGCATCTGGTGTTGTTATTATTAAATCTACTGTTACTCCTGATGTTATTGATCACCTTTGTCGATTTAAGCGATTTGTATATAACCCTGAGTTTCTTACTGAGCGCAATTCCTTTGATGAGTTCCTAAACCCTAAATTCCATATTATTGGGGGAAGGCCTGAGTTTACGAATAAAGTTAAAAATCTCTATAAATTTAACTCTAATTGTAATCCAGCTCCTGTTTACTTTATGACTGCTGGTGAAGCAAGTCTGGTTAAATACGGGATTAACTCTTTTCTTGCGGCAAAGGTAGTATGGTTTAACCAATGGAAAGATATGACTGAAAAGACTGGCGCACGGTATAATGTAGTAGCTACTGCCATTGGTAATGATGAACGCATCGGCCATTCACACACCAAAGTGCCTGGCTTTGACGGTAAAAATGGATACGGAGGAAGCTGCTTTCCTAAAGATACCTCTGCAATCTATAACTATAGTGTAAGCAACGCATCACCGCTTGCCGTTTTAGGTCAAGTTATTGAATCTAATAATGAGTATCGAAGTGAGTATGATCTTGATGATCGTGAAAAAGAACAGAATATCCGATATGTCGAATAATCTAATATATCAATGCCGTTTAGGCATACACCCAGATTGGTCTGAACATTCTGTAAAATCTATGTCTGCTTACGCTGATAAAGTCAGTGCACAATATATGTTCTCTAGATCCTCTACTCTAAGGGGTCTAGATGAAAATATTATGATTCATAGATACTTTAATATATTAGACCTTATCTACGATAAGAAGTTTGAAGCGTACGACGATATTCTGTATGCTGATACAGATGTTCTTGCAGACCCTGATGCAGAAGATATATTCGGTATTCCTAAAGCAAAACACATTGATGTAGTTGGTGTTCCTGAAAAGGCCATAGGAGACGGACACCCAGGGTTTATGCAAAAGAGGTGGATTAATCTTTACCGAGAAAAGTATGAAAGATTTAATATTCCGATTATTTACAAAAACGTACGCCAAGTAAATACTGGGGTAATTCTTTTTACTAAAAAAGGTAGACTTAAAGCTAGAGAAAGATTTGAGTATTGGTTACCGTGGGCTTCAGATCCTATATCTAACACTGTCATGGATAACGACCAACCATACCTTAATGCTATGTTTGACAAGTATCAGTTTAACGTAATGGATATAGATGACAAGTGGAATATGCCGGTTTCCTGGTTTAATGACACCCCTTGCCCTAAGTCAAACTTTTATCATTTCTCAGGTGGACGACACGATGACTTGATCACTAGCTTTGTTGGCAGCAATACACCAGAGGGAAAAAAGTTTTCATTGAACAAAAATAAATTTAACTGAATACGACCTTGAACTTTTTTTCACATTAATTTAAAAAAATGCATTTAGGCCGTTTACATTTGATTTGAAATAATGTAGTATGGTTATATCAACAAAATAACGGAGAATATATCATGGCTCACGAACTTGAAATTGTAAACGGCGAAGCTCAAATGGCATATGCAGGTGATCTGCCTTGGCATGGTCTTGGCACCAAGGTCAGCAACGACCTTACCCCACAGCAGATGATGCAAAAAGCTGGAGTAGATTGGAAAGTACGCGAAGTCGAATCCTTTGTAGAGTTCGACGGTAAGCGTCTGCCCACTGGCCAAAAATCACTCATCCGCGAAACAGACGGTAAAATCCTGACCAATGTCGGCAAAGACTGGCACCCTTGCCAAAATGAAACTGCCTTCGAATTCTTTAACGAGTATGTGCTCGCTGGTGACATGGAGATGCACACAGCTGGTTCCCTTAAAGATGGTCAATATGTCTGGGCATTGGCTAAGGTCAAAGAGTCATTCGATCTCTTTGGCGGTGACCAAGTAGATTCGTACATGCTCTTCAGCAACCCACACGTCTACGGTAAATCCATCGACGTACGCTTCACACCAATCCGTGTAGTCTGTAACAATACACTTACCTTTGCTCTTGACACTGCATCACAGCGTGCTGTTAAGGTTGGTCACCGTGCACAGTTTAATCCAGATATGGTCAAAGAGCAGCTTGGCATTGCATCTGAGAAATTCGCAAAATACAAAGAGATGGCTCAGTTCCTTGGCAGCAAGCGTGTTAAAGTAGAAGATCTTCTTAACTACTACAACGAAGTCTTTCCACTTACATCCGGTAAGGACAAGCAAGAAGAAGTCACTGCAGAGTCTATTTCACGTCAAGCAAAGAATGCGCTGGAAGTTCTTGAGACCCAGCCAGGTGCAGAATATGCCGAAGGTAGCTGGTGGCAAGCGTTTAACTCAGTTACTTATGTTACTGATCACCTTCAAGGTCGTAATACAGACAACCGTCTGCACAGCCAGTGGTATGGTTACAACCAACTGCGTAAGGTCAAAGCAGCAGAAAAGGCAGTCCAGTTCGCGCTGGCTGCCTAAGGAGTCACTATGAATCTAGGTATAGTAATGCTTGTATCATATATCCCATTCTTTTGGGGTATGTGGTGTATGTACAAAGACGAAGAAAAAGCTCACGAGGATGCCAAACCAATAGGACGAATTAAAGTCGGAAAGGATGATGCACTATGAAATACGTACACGAATGTCATAACCATATATACTATGTCTCACCAAACGTACACAGCAACTATAGCGTACGTCACTTTGAGAGAGGAACTATCCCCGGTAAGACCTTGGATCTTACCGAAGACCAATATAAGAATTTCCAAAAGATGTTAAAAGATGGAGGCTGGAATGAGCAATCAACGAACGGGTAAGACACATAAGGCAGCACTTGGTGATGGTATGCAAGACATGAAGATGATGCTCTTCTTTTCTCACTGTGTAGACATTCTTGAGGAAAACGAAGAAGAAAATGCCGCTTTCTATTTTGAACAGATCTTGGATCATATCATCGCTGGTAAGGCACTGCCAAGCGTGAACCGCATAGAGATTGCTCGGATCTTGGGAGTATGATAAAGTGGTTTCTTTTACCGTTTAGCTCGTGGCTAATGCTCCTGCCCGTGATAGCGGTAATGGAAACCTGGGGAGGACGTGGTACAATAGGTGATGACGCTGTAGATGAGTATTTAGCTGTACTATTCGCAATGACACTTCTAAATATTTTTCTATTTATTCGAAATAGGTGGTTTACAAAAGGATCTAAGTAGTGTATAAAGGGTTAGGTAACAAAGGAGACTACCTCATGACATACACCTTCGATATTGCTTACGATTGCCCAATTTTGGATTTCTTGGATTTCCTCGGTGATCATAATTTAAAACTCGAATCTTTTATCCCACATGGGCCTGGCGGTGGAAACCCAGAAATCACTGTATCTGGATCTCCAGAATCAATCGAAAAAATTAAAAAAATAATCTAAAAAAACGCATTTAGCCGTGTACATTCCCTCTAAGATGTGTTATATTACTAGTATAACTTTTTATTACTACACAGTACGAGCAAAGAAACGTAACAGGTAGGTAGGTGCTGGCAGCTGAACCCGTAAAATCCTGGTGAGGGACCAAGTTAAGACTACTGTGTAGTAATAAAAAGTTTAACCCAACGGAGAATATATTATGATCATCAATGAAAACCGCACAGACGCATACATCGCTACTGTTAATCTGAAAGATCCTGATGATCAAAAATGGATCGAAGCTATCCGTAAGTCAGTAAGCGAGACCAACGCCTTCTATAAAGAACGTGGTCAGATTACTCGTAAGTACGTCAAGCTTCAAGGCCGTGGTCACCGTATGGGTAAACGCCGCTACAACCAATCTCTTCCTCTTACATTTGCAGAAAAAGCGGACGTATACGTTTACGATCGTTAAGCTATTATAAGTTGTCTCCAACTGGCCCGGGCATAATGCTCGGGCTTTTTTTTTATATAAATAGTATAAATTACTAAACAGAATAAATAGATATGAAAAGTTTTAAAATTTATATAAAGGAAGCTGCTATGAGAGGCGTAAGCGCAAAAGCTCAGGCTGCCGAAAATAGTGCCTTTAAGACTTTGGGAAATAAGCTTGGCACCCAAGCAAAAGCTATAGTTTCGCCAGCAGGGTTTGATGCTGGGTTTCCTGATTTCGCTTACAGAGTAATATTATCCGATGGTAAAAAGGTAGATCTTCACTACGAGTATAAAGCTGATTATAAAGCCCAGATGGGTTCGATGCGGGATTGGCATTTCGATGGACGTAAATTTTCTACTCCTGATGAAAAAAGTGAAGCCAAACAAGAACTTATCAGTGTAATGAACGACACCCCATTAGCTATTAAAAACGCTAAAAGATTACTTGCCGGCCTTCAAAAATACTTTGATAAAGATGTAAAAAAAATACATTCCGGCGCACTGAGTATTATTAAGGATAAGTCTACTCGAAAGCTTATGGTGCAACAGTTTATTGATCAGACGGATAATTATCAAATTGCAATGATCTCTAGTCCAGCAATGGGTGATAAGATTATAGATCACTATAAGACGAAGTTTAAAAAGAATTTGAAAGGCGGATCCGATGCCAGCCTTCTTTTTATGTTCTTAAAAGATAAAGTTTGGCTAATAGATACGAGCGGCAAATTAAGCGCTTCCCAGAAACAAGAAGTTGCAAAGATAATGGGATTAACACAGTTAGATCCTCTTATTGGTCTAGAAGCTAAACTCGAAGTTCGAATCCAGCCTAGGGGTTTAAATAGCCCAAGTAAACATGCATCGATAGACGTAATGGCTAGCTATAGACTAGCAACATCGCCGAAAGGTGGCGGAAAGGTTATCTAATGGCACAGTATAGCAAAAGCAGAAATAGTAAGCAAAAGCCTCAGAAGAATGACGACATTTATGAAGTCAATCTTTTGGCTCATAGTAACGGCGAATTTGTTACTACTGTTAATGAATGGGGTAAACCTGTTGTTACGGTTGATGATGATACTGTTCAACACACTTCTAAGAACAGACGTAAGGTAAGCACATTTGAACTAACTGACTTTGCCGCTTTTACGAATTCCAAAGATCCTGATATTTTTGATGAACAAATTACTGGCACTGCTAGTGCTACCCATGATCCTTATTTAGGTGTGGTTAAATTGGAAGTTGGCTCTGATGCTGGTGATGAAGTCATTCGCCAGACGCGAAGAGTGCAAAGATATCTTCCAGGTAGACAAAATGAATTTTCATCAACTGTATTGTTTGGCACACCAGTAACTGGCATCCGACGCCGCATTGGTATGTTTGATACATTAAATGGATTCTTCTTTGAAGATAGTGGGGATGGAAGTTACGCTTGTTGCTTGAGAAGAAATACTGCATCTGGAATTGAACTTGAAAATTATTCAAGAGACGTCTGGAACGTTGATAAGTTAGACGGAACTGGTCCGAGTGGAATCATTGCAGATCCTGTGCAGATCCAGCATTTGAGTATTGAGTATGAATGGTATGGCGCTGGTCAAATCGAATGGAACTTTATCATTGACAATAACAAGTATCCCATTCATAGAATTGACCATGCAAATAGAGAACCGCACACCTGGGCGTCAAAAGCTGCATTGCCTATTCGAGTGGAACTTACGAATGTTGCAGGGACTGCTGGAACACATTCATTTTATCAAGGCGCTCATTCACTGTCCACTGAAGGCACTACAACGCTTTTGGGTAAGCAGAAGAGCGTTTCAAATGTTCTTACAGGTAAAACCTTAACAACCGCTAATGCATTTTATCCCTTAGTCGCCATTCGACTTAAATCTACAGCACTTGATAGTGTTGTAATTCCTGATGAATTCGCAGGCGCTACACTAGATAACACAAATATTTTTATTCGTTCAATCGAAGGTGCTACTATTACTGGTGGTACTTGGATTAGTTATAGTGACGATTCTCCAGTCGAGTATAATTTAACTGCTACAGCATATACTGGCGGAAGTGTCATTCAAACGATTTTTCTGAATAGCGGTAACATCGGTAATGTGTATACTTATCCCGAAAGATCGGTAACACAATTAGAAAGAATTACTACTACCACACTTGGCGATACGTCAAGCACTTGGTTGATTTCAGCTGCTGCAACGGGTGCTAATAAGGCTGGTTGGGGTTCATTAGGCTGGATCGAAGTAAGATAATGGGTTTACATCCATATTAAAAGGATATAGTATAGCACTATGGAAAATTTTAAAAACTACATCACTGAACAAAAAAATACTCATATGACTCACATCGAGGATAAAGTTATTTATGGTGGGGTAAAAGGAACGAGAGAGGCTATCTTGGCTTTGCGGTCATTAAGAGATATGCTGAAAGGTACACATGCAAGTAACGTTAGTGTTAAATGGGATGGCGCTCCTGCTGTTTTTGCTGGTATTGATCCGAGTGACGGTCAATTTTTCGTTGCCAAAAAAGGCATTTTCAACAAAAATCCTAAAGTCTATAAATCTACAGCTGACGTCGATGCTGATACTTCTGGTGATCTTGCAGATAAGCTTAAGCTGGCACTCAAGTACTTGCCAGAGCTGGGAATCAAGGGCGTGGTACAGGGCGACTTTCTCTTCGGCCCCGGAGATGTGTCCACAGACACCATAAAAGGAGAAAAATATGTTACCTTTCACCCCAATACAATTGTATATGCTGTCCCTGCCGGTACACCTAGCGCTCGTGACGTTCTTTCTTCAAAGATCGGCATTGTTTGGCACACAACCTACACCGGATCAACATT
>Ga0070748_1000198_pt1 | contig 31058 bp, 39 predicted proteins | sample VirMetDEL_Nov_12_FD_77015 | JGI IMG/M metagenome (GOLD analysis project Ga0070748, IMG submission 77015) | Aqueous microbial communities from the Delaware River and Bay under freshwater to marine salinity gradient to study organic matter... | ecosystem: Environmental > Aquatic > Marine > Coastal... | reverse complement strand
TTAAGCAACAACAAAAGGAAAAATCAAAATGAAAAAAATTAATAAAGTAGCTCAAAACCTTCTTGAATTTGCGAATATAGAAAACGCGCACATGGCTTACAGTCAATTTATTTATGCATTAGAAATGATTGATGACGTTGCTAAACATCACAACATTAGCAAAGAAAAATTAGAAAATAAATTTAAAAAGTTAGCTTTAGAAGAACGGAAAAATAAAGGTGCCATTGATGATGGCAGATTAATTTGGGATTTTAAAAACAATACCTGGAAGCCGCAATTATGGAATTTTGAAGATATTGTATTACATCCCTTAAAATGCATATTCGAACATCTTGACGCTATAACCATTAAGCCTGCTATCACTTTGCGCGGTAGGCATAACCGATGATCAAGCAAGCTTTTAGGGGCTTTTTTACAACAACAAAAGGAAAAATCAAAATGAAAATCACAAAAAACATAATTATCGGTACAACTCCAACCGCAGAGACTCACAATTGCATTTGTGAAACTTGGCAACGCAAAGAAAGGTCGTGCTTGTCATGTGGTACTATTTGGCAGGTTTTCGCCGGTCGTCACTCAAATAAAGACATCGCTTTTTATCAAAAAAGAATACAAAAACAAAATGGTGTTCTTATTGTTCAAGACCGATCTGCAATGGTTATCAAATTTTAACAGCCAAAAAACAACAAAAGGAAAAATCAAAATGCACTATTTAATAGAAATAAATTCATATCTTGAAGGGGCCGCAATTATTGAATGCCTCGAAGAAAAAAGCATACCTGAAATTAACTTCTTATACACTTTAGATATTGAAAATCAAGACGGTGTTAATTCCGCAATTGATGACGTTAAAGATCAGATGGAAACGATTGTCGAACAAGATGAGGCGAATTGGATCTATGAAAATCATAGACGGGAATAATTGATTAATTTATAAACAGCATTTTTAACGCTGCTAAATAGCCGTTATCATCCCACTGAATCGCATTCTCTCGAATAAAGGACAAGCTCAAAGAAGCCTGTCCTTTTTTGCTTTTCTCGCCAACTTGACGACACCGATCCCAATTCATAAATTGCAGCTTGAAAGCTGATAAGGGAATTACAAAATATGAATTTGAATCAGTCGCTCGAAGGAATAGCGCAGAATGACCGCCGATTCTTTCGAATGCCATTAAGGCGTCAAATTGGTGACGATGTAACGAGCTAAAAGGGAACCGAGATCCGGCGAATTCTTTGGCATCAAATAGGATGGCGCGACCATCGACAAGGATCATGTAATCGGGCTGCCCTTTTGCTTGACGCACCGCGACAAATTGGCCATATTTAAGGCTTTTGATATGTCTGACTGATGGTTCATGCTTGATAAGATACGCGTCACCTGTTGCAAGGTATCGGGAACCATAGAACCCGATCATTTTCTCTAATCCCATCCCGCGATTTGAATAACTTGATCGACGCTTCATTTTTTGCCCTTGGTAACAATTCCGTTTTTCATCATTGAATGGCTTCTGTTAAAAAGTGCTTTGACGTTTTTCTTTGAAACGATCCAAACATTCGAACCCCTCACCGCTTCAATTGTTTTGGCCTTCACTGAATCGCCGCTCACTTCAAGCACATGAGCAAGAAACCAACTTTGTGAAATTGGCGTTTTAATTTTTACGGTTTCACCTGGTTTAAAAATCATTATTCCTCCATTGTTGAAAAAAACTAACACGTCGCGCTTTTTCTCTTGGCATGTCAATCAATTCTGTTATTGAATTCATGAACAACAAAAGGAGAAATTAAAATGACAATTAGAGAATCAATATCAATTAGATCGTTAGTGGAGGGGCTGCTCATGATTTGGGCTTTGTATTTGCTTTTTGTGGTTGCATTTGTTTGATCAAGTCAATAGCTTGATTTGTCGATCCATCCTATCGACATTCTTTTGTTGTGGGCGCTCGGTTTCGATCGGGCGTCCTTTCTTTTTGGGGTCATAATGGAAACGTCGACAATTTGGGGGCTTGGTGGGCTTGTTATTGGAGCCGGTACGGTTGGCGGTCTTTGGCTATGGTTTCAGCGCTCACCCGAAATCACAGTCGTTCACGACAAAACAAGCGAAAAAATTCAAGACGTAATTATTCAATTGACCGATCTTGATTTAGTGAAGCCGGTTTGCTCGCCTGAGTTCATCGAGAAAAACACAGATCTTCTTTGTAGAGAAATGTTTTGCAGAATGCAACAGAGAGGCATTGACGCAAAAAGCGGCGCGATTGAATGCGAAGCCATTTCAAATGTTTCAAATAAAAAGGCGATCCGTAAGTTCTGCAAGCATCCAATTCCAGAGTCAGAGCGCGCTTGTCTTGAGTTCTTCGATCGCCGTATCTGATTTTATTGGGCTAAATTCGGTTAATTTGCTGTGTTTACTTGTAAGGTATGACCTTATCAGATAAGGTGTAATTGTAAGCCAAACAACAAAAGGGAGAACCAATGCAAAAATTTATTGTAAATGTAACCATTAAACACATGACCGGAACTTTAAACGGTTTAAAAACCGTCCAAACCTATACAACATCACAAAGCGGTATAGCTACAGAAAAGCGGCAAATAGGCAAAACATATACAAGCCTAGAAAACACAAAATACAAAGTGATTGCAATTGACATCATTGCACACCCATAAACAACAACAAAAGGAAAAACCAAAATGAAAAACAAAATAGTAATCATCACATTCGAGACATACCATCAAGAAGCTCACCCTCATAGCCTTGAAACTATGGAATACATTGCAGAAAATTACGACATGATTGAGGAATTCAAGATTATAGAAATGACAGGAATCATCGCAAAAGACGAATCACAAGTTGTCGTCGACAAAACCGAACTACAAAATATTATTGAAATGAGCGAAAACCTTAAAACAGATGACCCAATCTTTGTCACTGCGCTTTTTAAATTTTTAGCAAATGCCAAATTATTAATTGAATCTTGATCGGTTTCGATGGCGTCGGCAATGTCGACGCTATCAAATCCAATCAAGGAACAACAAAAGGAAAAAACAACAATGGAAAAACCAAAGACAACAAATAAGGATTTGATTCTAAACTATATGGAATTTAAAAGCCCTGGTTTGAATTCAAGACGCCCAATAACAAAAGAAGAAATTGCAAAGGTTAAAGATGCGTTTGATCGATTTAATGACTTCAAGACAATCAAAGAGATATCAATAAAAACGGAGCTTCGAAAAGAACGCGTTATTTCAATTTGTTTTTATCTCTGTTGTCGCGAAGAATTAGACTTTGAGAACCGTGAAACCGATATAGACGAATTTAAAAATGCCAAGCACGGGCGAGCTTATTGGGTCTTTAAGCTCTTCAAAGAAGACGAACCGGTGCGACTGATACCGAATACACCGCTATTCCAAATTAACGCGCCTGATTCATCAAGAGACCGACTAAGTGCAGCACTTGAAACACTCAAAGAAAACCTTGAAAGATATGGTGTTCTGGTAAGTGCTTCAAGCTTTAGAGATGAGATCAATATCAGAGTCGCAGGAACACCCGGCGGCCTTTTGGTAGCTGCTAAATTTTTAGGCCAGAGGGGATTTTAAAATGAGACGTCCAATTGTTTATGGGTCAATTCAAGGATTGATCACCAGAGGATTAAGAAAACATCATATTGATGGAGATATGGCTTTTTATGCATTAGGCCAATTGATCGCCATCAGTCGAGAAAATGAAAGGCTTGCCGATAAGTTTAGACGCTTGCGAACTACACATCTAAATCTAATCAATAAGCTGAAAAAAGAAATTGGAACACTTGAGAAAGAAATTGACTTTCTTAAAGAGCAAAGAAGCCCTACTCCTCAGTGTTATACTGTTGACGGGGCAAGTGATGATCCTAATTCATGGGATGAGAACGAATTAGCCCGCGCCATTCATACCGGCGGCTTCCAGATTCCGAGGTTTTAAATGAGGTCTTTTTTCATATCAATAATGAATGATCGTCTTTTGGTGATTTCAAACCCTGCAAAAATGCGCGGCGATTGGCCGTGCTTGTACGATAAATCAAAAATGGAACAGATTGTAAACCGCCAAATTAATTGGAATGATCGATCCGTATCAATTGACCTTTCGGCGATCTTTGGTAAACCAATGGAAGCTGTGACCTTTGAATTGTTTGAAGATCTTTATTCAGACGCCATCACCGATCCAATTTATGATGAATCTGAATTGATAGAGATCGCTTTAAACATTTTCGCCGGGCCGCAGGGGATAGCATGAACAACACAAAAAAATCAATTTGCCCGACATGTTCAAAGGTGACGTCTTCAAATTCAGATCGAATTTTGGATCTGAAATGCGAACATTGCCGGGGGCCAATATTTAAGCCAAGAAAGCCAAAAATATATGTGGCTTGTAAAAATGAGGACTGTAATTGGTTGAATCAATTTGATGCTTTTGGCTGGTCTTCTCAGCCTTGCCAGTCATGCGGGCAAACAATAGATCACCCGTCATCCAAGCCGGTTGGCGCTCATTTAAAAGGAACAGGAATTAAAAACGATACACGTATAACCATCAAGATTCCAAAAGCTGAAAAAAAGCTAATTGAAAGCCTCGCAAGAAAGCACGACAGCACGACAAGCGCAATTATTAGACAGATGATTCGCTATTTTGATGATCGCCTTTGCTAAGGTATGACGACAGGTTATGATTTAAAGACCTAAACGGTAAACAACAAAAGGATAAAAAATGGAAAATCAAAAATACGATATTATCGATGCAATGTGCAAAGCCATGCATATGATCGGCATAGTTGAAAAAGGCGGTCACAATGGCCACATGAATTACAAATTTGCTTCTGAGACTGATATTCTCAAAAAAGTACAACCCGCGCTAACAGCTTGTGGAATTGGAATTGAAAAGCATGAAATGGATATTATAAAATATGAATTGGTACAAGGTAAGCGTCAAAAGTGGCATGCGGTTGTCAAGGTTACCGCCGACTTTGTTTTATCCGCTGGATTTGCTATCAATGCTGAAAACATGAGAATAACACAGGTCGCAATTGGAGCCGGTGAGGATCACAGCGATAAAGCGGTAGCCAAAGCGCAAACAATGGCTTTCAAGTACTTGCTAAGAAATGCATTCGCCATTCCGACAGGTGACGATCCCGACATGACAGAAAACAGCCGCCCGGACTATGGCGATCCGCGTAATTATGAACCGCAGCAAAGCAGAGGGCCGCAACGTCAAAGACGTCAAGTCATAAAGCAAGACGCACCAAAGCAAGCGACCACAATGAATCTTGAAGCGTTTAAGAAGTGGGCGTCAACTATTAATGACTATCAAATCATGTCAGACTTTTGCGCTGAAACAGTATCAACAAAAACGCCGCCGGAAATGTGGACAAATGATCAGTTGTCAAAGTTCAAGGAGTATTTTGAAAAAGGCAATTTGCGAAATGGATACAATGCTTTCATTAAAGATCTAAATGAAAAAAACAACGACGATCGACAGTTTCCACCTGATGAAATTGATATGTCAGTCGTACCCTTCTAAACCCTTAAAGATGCGGCGCCCCTTTCAGGCAGGTCAACGGGTTGAACCAAGGGCGCCGCAAGCTCAACCCGGAATCATCAACAAAAGAGAAATAACATGAGAAACCTAATCAACATCGAAGAAGCACAATTAAACATTTTAAACGAGATCGAATTCTTATCTGAAATCATCACAGAAGAATCAATTCCATTTGGTGAAAAACTAAAGTCGGCGGCGATACTCCAAGAGCTAATTGGCGTATGTGAAACCGCGTTAATCCCATTCAAAGCCAAATTGCGCGACATGGGAAAAGCAAGCGGTGAAAGCAATTATAAAACACTTTCAGACGATGGCGAAGTATGCGCGGCGGTTGTTACTCCAAAGCTCGCATATCGTTTATCAAAAACATTCACCGTTTCAGATGCAATTAAACTTCCTGAATTTGAATCACTTGTAGAGGAAAAAACAACCTATAAATTAAAACGCGGGGCCGCCGAAACCATTCTATCAATGAACGGTGAAGGCCGGGATCAATGGATCGGAATGATTGAGACCAAAGAATTGCCGGGTCGCGTAAAGCTTAATTTTATAAAATGACAACCGAATCGGCGATCGCTTTTTGTACAGTGGTCGCCGGTTTTTCTTTTTTACTTCTTATTTTTTGCATCATAGACATTTATAAAACAATCAAGGATCACAAATGCCAAGAAAAAAAGCCCCCGCCGAATGGGTCAAAATAGACGACTTAAAACCATGGGATGATAACCCGCGAAACAATCAACACGCGATCGAAAAGGTCGCGCAGTCAATTAAGCGTTTCGGTTTTGGCGCGCCGATCATAGCTCGAAAAGAAGACGGCGAAGTCATCGCGGGTCATACGAGATTAGAAGCGGCTAAGCTTTTGAATCTAAAAGAAATACCCGTCCGTTTTCTTGACCTTGATCCGGTTGATGCGCATTTGTTGGCCCTTGCAGATAACAAATTAGGCGAGGTCGCCGAATGGGACGATCTCAAGCTCAAAGACATTTTTGAAAAGGAAAGCTTTGCAGTCGACGATCTATTTATTGCGGGATTTGATGCGGGCGCGCTTGATGACATCATTGATAGCGAATTGCCCGATATTGATTTCGATGGCGATAATTCGATCGGTGGTGAAGAACTAACAGAGGCCGATTTAATGCCGGTCAACGTCGAACCCATAACCAAGACAGGCGAAGCGGTTGATATTGGCAAACATCGCGTGATTTGTGGCGATTGCGTTGACGTTATGAAAACATTTGATGATAATTCTATTGATGCGATAGTCTGCGATCCTCCTTATGGCATACAGTTCATGTCGATGGCATTTGATAAAGATATACCGCGTGATGATTGGAGCGCGGAATGTTTTAGAATCTTAAAGCCTGGCGGACATTTGATCGCTTTTAGTGCAACTCGAACCTTTCACCGCCTTGGTACTGTTGTAGAAAATGCAGGGTTTGAGGTGCGCGATACGATCAATTGGCTGTATTTTTCAGGGTTTCCAAAATCGCACGACGTTAGCAAAGCGATTGATTCGCATTTCGGGGTAGAAAGAGAGGTTATTGGTAAGCAAAAGCTTACAGGCACAGCAAAACCAATGAAAGGTGGCAAAGGTCATGGAGCGGCTAAAACAACATCGGCTATACATGGCTATGAAAGAGAAAATGAAGCATACATGAATATCACCAAACCAAAGACAGACGACGCGAAACGCTTCGACGGATACGGAACAGCTTTAAAGCCATCTTTCGAACCTGCAATCCTTGCAAGAAAGCCATTAAGTGAAAAGAACATCGCCGCGAATGTTTTGAAATGGGGTACGGGTGGTCTTAATATAGATGATTGCCGATTTGGTTATGGGGATCCTTGTTGGGTAGGTCCGCAGGAAAAACCAAAAGATCGATTACTCGCAAAAATGAGATCAAATAAAACAGGTTTGATACATGGTATGTCTAAAGAAAGATCCGAAATATTATATACAAACACAAAAGGCCGATGGCCCGCAAATATCTATCAATGCCCAAAGGTTTCAAGATCAGAACGTGATGAAGGGTGCGAAGAATTGCCAAGTAAGACCGGCGCGGAAACAGTACAGCGCAAAGAAGGATCGGCAGGTATGAACAATCCAAGAGCGGGCGCGGGTCGAACGGCCAGCGAAGTGAAGAACATACACCCGACAGTCAAGCCGATTAAGCTCATGAGATGGTTAGCACGTCTTGTTATGCCTCCAGGCGAAGACGCTGTTTTATTGGACACATTCGCCGGATCTGGTTCAACGCTTGTCGCCGCAGAAAAGGAAGGGTTTAATTCAATCGGGATCGAGATGAATCCGGAATACGTTGATATTATCAGGGCGCGATTGTCGCACGCTTGCAAGGGCGAATAATGGCGAGGCCCGAAAAGATAAATCCGCAGACGGTTGACGTAATATGTAAGGCGTTAGAAATGGGCGCAAAGCGTGACGCGGCGGCGCATGTCGCCGGAATACATGTCGCCACTTTATACGCTTGGCTTTCAAGGGGTAAAGAAGAATCAGAGGGTCTTTATTACGAGTTAGCCGAGCGCTTAAAAAGATCGGAATCAATGGCGCAACTTAGAGCACTTAAATCAATTCAAGACGCCGCTGAATTAGATTGGAGGCCGGCAGCGTGGTTGCTTGAGAGGCGTTTTGGGTTTACGGTTCATCAGCAGCCATTGGTCGAGATAAACGTTGATAGCGACGTCTTAAGCGTCAAGCAGCTAATCGACAGCATCCAGAAAAGCGACGACGTAATCGCGCAAATACAAGGGCCAGTCATAGACCTTGACGAAGAATGACGAATTGGTGCAAATCTGATATGATAAAAAGGCAAGGCGGGAAAAATGGACCTCAGAAAGCTTAAAGCGTCGTTTAGTGGATCGGTTGATGTCACAAGTGTTTTTGATGTCACAAAATATGGAACACTTAATGTTGACATTGACTTTCGCGATATCTACGCCGCACACCTTGAAGGGATATGGGTTCGATTGACAGATATAAGCGGCGCTGGAACAACAAAGGTAACGATTAAAGTAACCAGCGATCCAGAGGGCGACATTATTATCATTCCTGATACCGAAGCAGAGATCGCCAGAGGTCTAACAACTACAAACAGCGGTTTTGCAGTTTATAAGGTAGATTTGGATTATATCAATGGACAGTCTTTGTATGTATTTGCACGCTGCAACACTGGAACGGCTAAACTTAAGACAGTAGATTTAACCTATCAAAGAGAAGTTTGATCAATGCCAATCGCCGACGTTTTCGGATCGTCCTCTGCTTCATCAGGTGGAGGCGACAAGCTAATTATCAATGATCTAAGCTCTCAAATTAATGGTTCAAACACTGATTTCACGACCACCATAGCATTTGAAACGGGCAGTCTCCAAGTCTTTTGGAATGGTCTTCGACAGTCTGCGAATGAAATAACCGAGCTAACAAGCTCATCATTTCGCATATCCACAGCACCGCAATCCGGCGGATCTGTTGTGGTTCAATATTATTCTAATTCATAGGACTTTTTCAAATGGCCATACAAATTAATAGAGAGCAAATCAAGGCGCAAGCCATCGACAATAATCTCATTAGCAACAGTGCAGCGATTGCAGTCACCAAGCTCGCAAGCTCCACAATTTCAGGGATTACATTAGGTCAAAACCTGGCCCAGCTATCAGCCGGTAACGGTTTATCAATGACCGGCTACAATGGTTCATCTGCTGTAACTGACTTAACCTTGAACCTTGACGGCGCAACCTTAGCCGTCGCCGGATCAGGTGTCAAAGTGGCCGATGGTGGGATCACAGATACACAGGTTAGCGGCTCTGCGGCTATATCTGACAGCAAGCTTGGCACGATTGCAGCCGCTAACAAAGTAAGCGGATCGGCCGTTCAACTTTCAACAAATACCGCTCTTGAAAATTCAAGCGGTTTGAGATTAAAGGCCGCTACCGCCGGTGATGGTCTCGCTATCTCTGCTTCTCAAGTCATGAGCGTAACCGTTGACGATTCATCAATTGAAATTGACAGCGACAGCCTTAGAATTAAGGCCTTGGGAGTAAGCAACAGCATGCTTTCTGGCAGCATTGCAAACGCAAAATTAAGCAATTCAAGCGTATCATTTGGAGGAATTTCTGTTGCATTGGGTTCTTCAGATGCGACCCCTGCCTTTGATCTTCAAGATGCCACTGGGTATCCAACGAGCGCTTTAACGGGCACCATTACAGACGCGCAATTGGCCGGTTCTATACAATTTTCAAAATTAGCCGATTCGGCCAATATCGCACGACTCGATCAAGCTGAAACAGTCGCGGCAACTTATACATTCACCGCGATTCCACAAACAAGCGTCGCGCCAACTGCTACAGGGCATTTGGCAAATAAAGCTTATGTTGATTCAGTCGCTCAGGGTCTCGATTTAAAGGGGTCTTGTAAGGTAGCAACGACAGGAAACATAACCCTTTCAGGCACTCAAACAATTGATGGAATTTCGGTTGCGGCGGGCGACAGGGTAGCTGTAATTGCGCAAAGTGCAGCGTCAACGAATGGTCTGTACGTTTGCGCCGCTGGTGCTTGGGCCAGAACATCCGACATGGCCACCGGTTCAGATGCTGCCGGTGCTTTCACCTTCATCGAACAAGGTACTGTAAACGCCGATGCCGGTTTTGTTTGCACTTCTGACAGCGGCGCCGCTGTTGTCGGTACAAACGTTTTGGCATTCACTCAATTCTCAGGTGCTGGACAAATCACCGCCGGTGATGGTTTGGCTAAGGTTGGCGATACATTAAACGTAAATGTTGGTGATGGTGTCTTGATTACCGGTGATGCAGTTGCGATCGACCTTGCAACTAATCCAGGTCTGCAATTCACAAGCAACAAATTAGATCTCAAAGTACAATCAAATCAAGGTTTGATAAAAGACGGTACAGGTTTAAAAGTTGATTATGACAATTCAACAATTGCAATCAGTGCAAATAAATTAGCATTGAAAGCCGACGGGGTTGATTTTCAACACATGAGAATGCGACCATTCACAGAAGTCGCAGCCGGTGACGGTACACAAACCGTCTTTACTTTGCCGAATCGTATCCCATCAAGTCAATTAACTGACTTTGTTAATTGCGTTAGGGCTCATCGTAACGGTATACGTCTCAAGCCTGTTGCATCTTCTCCAAGTGGTCAAGATCAATACTCAGTATCTGACAGCGGATCTGCAACGGTCGTCACTTTTGGATCTGCTCCGAGCAATTTAGATTCAATCATAATTGATTATTGGGCGAACTAATCACGCGCTAATTTTGGGTTTTCCATAGGTTATCAATAGCCTGTGGAAAACCCTATTGATAACTTTATTCATAGACTTATCAATAGCCTGTGGAAAACCCTGTGGAAAACTATGACACGATTTCAAAAGTCTTGGCTTGTACGCACGCCGCTATCATCTAAAAAGTTTCTATTTGCTTCAATCATGTCTCTTTGTTGGCTTCTCTTGATTTGGTATGGGATAAAAAACAGCCTTGACAAAGATGTCTTGATATCGATGGTTCAATTTACTGGTTTGGCACAATTAGGATATATTGGAGGCCAATCACTGATCGATTCATGGGTCAAAGGAAAGATGGCAACAAATGACAACAACAAAAGAGAATCTCAAAAAGGAATTAGCGAAACGGCGTAAACTGATCGACATTGCAAAAGCTTATCCGCTTTCTGTTGCTCGACTATGGCGGCCACATTGTCACCGATGGGACGGGCTCGCCGAAGAGTCACCGCGTGCGCGGGGCTGTGGTCGCGAAATGACACGAATTAGCGCGGGCCTATGGCATTGTAGCAATTGCGGAATAAAAGAGGCCAGGACGTCGCAAATAGAGCCATTTTTTAACCTTGGATCAGAGGCTACATTAATTTCGGGCGGTAATCGCGCCGGTAAATCTCAAATAATGGCAATGATGGCGGTGGCCGTCGCGGCGGGGAAAAAAGAGCCATGGGTTCAAACTTGGATTGAGTTAAACGGAATACCGCCGGAATCAATACCGGATAAACCGGGGATCGTTGTCGTTAGTGGCTTGTCTTATGGTGACGCGCTGACATATATCAGGCCAAAGATAAGCGCACTTGCACCGCAGGGATCGATCGAAAAGAAATGGAGGGCGCAAGACCGAGCTCAATTGATACTTCCAAACGGCGGGAAGATTATGTCATTAAGTGCCGACAGCGGGCGCGAAAAGTATCAAGGGTTTTCGGCTGATTTGATTATAATGGATGAAGAGCAGCCATTAAGCATTTTTAGCGAATGTATGGCAAGGGTGATCGATCGGCGCGGATCTATTGTTTTAACGATGACGCCGCTCAAAGGACTGACTTGGGTTTATGATATTTTTCTTGATGATCCATCGCCGGGCTATGAGCATCATAAAATTATAGGTTTAGACAATCCTTGGGTATCATCGGTGAAAATGCGCAAGAGCGTTAGGCACATGAGCAAAGAGACGCAAGCTTCAAGATTGTTCGGTGACTTTACAAATCAACAGGGTTTGATTTATCCAGAAATGAAACCAGACACCCATTGGGTTGATCCTTTCGATATCCCCAAGGATTGGCTTAGAATTTGCGGTATTGATTTCGGAGTGGTTCACCCCTTTGCTGCTGTCGTTGGGGCCTATAATTCAAAAACAGACACGCTTTATATTGTCGACGAATACAGCAAAACCAATTGGACAACGATCCAAAATGGGAACATGCTTAAATCAAAATTCAAAGATTATATGCCATTTGATCACATAATATGCGATCCAGAATCAAAAGACGGGCGTTTGATATTATCACGGATGGGCCTTAGAAATATTCCCGCCCCCAAGTTTGTTGGTGTGGTAGCCACAATTAATCAATTGAAGCAAAGGCTTTGCTTAGATGTGGAAGGAAAACCCCACATTAAGTTTTTCAAAGGTCGACTACCTAACTTGATGAAAGAATTTAGATTGTATCGATGGCAAGAGACAACAGCAAGGCAAGCACCGATCAAAAGGTCGGATGACTTACTCGATGCCCTGCGATACTTAAACGCGTTCCTCTATAGATTCCTACTTCATCAATGATAGAATTATGATAAATAAAGGACAAGGGGTTTTAAAATGGAAACAGAAGTGATCAGTGGTTTAATGGATCTCGGTCTCGCCGGGGCCTTTATTGTTTACTTGGTGACCAATAATAAAGCAGCACAAAAGCGGCTTGATGAATCCCAGAAAAGCGCCGAAAAAAGGATCGATGCTTTACGATCTGAAACCGAATCAATCAGAGAAAGAACACGCGATCGTTATCAAGCTGTTATCGAAAAATACGACGGGCAGATCGACAAATACAGCGAAGAGCGCGGCGAGCTTCGCGCCAAAATAGACAAGGATCTCGCAGAGATTAAAGATTCAACACAAAAAAACGGCATATCGATCGCAAGACTTCAAGAGCAGATCAGTATGTTGTTAGGCGCAAGAAATGGCAGAAAGTCAAGCGTTTGATGAAGTCGAGATATTAGATCACGTTTTAAGCGTATCAATTGAAGAGAATAGATTTCATTTTCGATTGTTTTGGCGCGATTCGGTGATTCTTAATCATATCTTTGATTCAGTTGATGAAGGAATTGAGGAGCTAAACGCGTCTTTTTTTGGCCTTGAATTTGATGTTTATGGCCCGCAAGAAAGAGAGCAAGCAAGAGATCAATTCTACCGTGTTATCCATACCCGATGGCGATGGCTGCACAAATGATCTTGATTGTGATATGATAAATCAAACGGGGTTTTGTTATGGCTTGGTATGATTCATTTTCGCTAATTTTTAGATCGTTCTTAAAGACAGAGCCAAAGCCTAAGCAATTGGATCATGGTGCAAATTGGAACAGTCCCCACGGTGAGCGGGCACCTTATGATCCTTCAAAGGCACTTTCGAGCTATGGCCTTCACTCTTGGACACATGCCGCCGTTAGTCGTCAAGGGCAAGACCTTGCAGCCTTACCGCTTAAGCTTATGAAAGGAAAGGGGGCAGACGCCCAACAAATAAAAGAACACCCCTTTCTTGAGTTAATGGAATTTCCAAGCACAGATTCAGATTATTACCTTTTTGCAGAGCAAATCATTATTGATCTAAGACTTACCGGGAACGCTTATCTGTTACTTTTGGGCACCGGATCAATTCCTTCATCTGTTGTACGATTACACCCCGGACTTGTAGAGATTACAAGCGATGAAACAGGGATCACCGGTTACGCTTATGACACGGGGGCCGGTCAAAAGGTCGTTTATCCAGTTGAGCGCGTTATTCACATGAGAAACGCAAGTTATAAAAGCGGGCCTCAATCGATGTACGGCACTGGCGTCGTGGAGGTTTTGGCCCTTGATATTGACTCGGACTTGAACTCCCAAAAGTTGGCTTCTGAAGCGTCTAAACGCGGTCACCCTTCGATCCTATTGAGCCCGACTGATCCCGCAGACATTTGGGATTCAACCCGAAGAAAGGCGATTCTTGATCAATATCAAGGTCTTGCAAAGGCCGGGGGGGCTATGGCTTTAAGCGGTCAGGCTAATATCACACCCCTCAAACTAAGCCCAAAGGACATGGAATTTAAAACAAGCCGTGAGTTTTGTCGTATGGCGGTTTGTGCTGTTGTTGGAACACCTCAAACGGTTTTGACGACTGAATCGGCGAACTATGCAACAGCCCGGCAAGCGTCAATTACCTATTATCAAAACCTGCAAAAAATTGGCCGACGTTTAGAGCTTGCGCTAACAAAGATCGCCCGTCTTTTTGATCGATCGCTGTATGTTAAGCTTGATTATTCCGGCGTTGAATCATTGCAGTCTTTGAGAACGGAACAGATCAACCGCGTCAATCTTCATATACTAAACGGCGCAGATCCCGCCGCCGCTTATGCCTATGAGGGCCTCTCTGATTTCCCTATCGCTTCAGATGCTGAACCGGTGCCAATGGATGAAGAACTGATCGAAGAAATGCCAGACGACGAAGACACCGAAGAGATCGATGAGAAGATAGAAAATTTTTTTCGCCTATACCCAACGACCGAACAACCAAAAAAAAAACTGAAAAAGCAGTCCCTGAAAAATACAAAGACATAAACTTCTCAGTTCCCTCTGGCGTAAAAGGCGAATTAAAAAAAGGTCTTGAGTGGCATGAAGAAGGAAAAAGCGGCGATGGTCTAAAGCCTGAAACGGTATCATGGGCGCGGCGAATGGCAAATGGTGCCGATATATCACCAGAGAAAGCGGTCAAAATGCGGGCCTGGCTTGCACGTCATGAAAGCGACAAGAAGGGCGAAGGTTATAAGCCAGGCGAACCAGGCTTTCCAAGCGCGGGCCGTGTTGCTTGGGCTCTATGGGGAGGAGATCCGGCGGTGTCATGGTCTAATAAAATCGTCGGACAAATGGAAAAAGCAGACGATGAATCAAAAAAGAAGTCAATGATCAAATCTGACTTTGAAGGAAAAGAAATTATCGATCGGGTATGGAAAGACTTTATCAAAAAGCAACACGGGCCAACCGAAAGAAAGGTACAAAAAGCGACAAATAAATATCTAAGGGCGGCAAAGCGTCGATACATTCAAAGATTCAATCAGCAAGTCAAGCAAAGAAATTATGATCCAAAAACGAAATCTTTAATTGTCGATTGGGCTTCATTCTTAGGCTATGCAATTGAAAAAGCGCAAATCATTAGAATCATTGGATCGGTTTGGCGTCGTGAGTTTATCAAAAGCGGCGTAACAGAAATGAGGCGCATTTTTAGAATTGCACAGAAAAGCCCCTTTGACTTTTTAAGTTCTTGGAATGAATACGGGCAATTGTTGGATCAGTACCCATCACAATTCATTGAAGAAATGGCCGACGAAATCGCAAAGACAACAATGCGAAAAATGCAGCGTTTGGTCTCAAGTGGTTTAAATGAAGGGCTTCCAATTCGAGATATTGCGATTCAAATAAGTCAAGATCCTGATTTCAGTTATGCAAGAGGTCGATTAATTGGGCGTACAGAAAGCACAAGAATCCACGGAAACGCCGGCCTCCAATCAATTAAAGATTCTAATTCTTACGGGATCAAGGTAAAAAAATCATGGTTAGGAAATACTGACGACTACACCCGCGATTCACATAAGTATTTGATCAAAACCTATTCACAGAAAAAGAACGCGATTGAACCTGATGAATATTTTGTAACAAGCTCAGGAGAAAGATCGCTAACCCCGGGATCGTTTAATGACCCGGCAGAAGATTGTAATTGTAGGTGCGTTGTTAAGCCGGTTGTGATCAGAGAATAAGGTCATACCTGTATTTCCTTTAATAGATGTAATTACTAAAATTTATGATATAAAAAAACCGGGGCTTTAAAATGATAAAAAAAATTATTGGTCATCGAATCGAAAAGAAGCAAAACGAAAAAGCCGCCGATGGTGAAAACGTTAAGATCTCTTATGTAGCCTCTACAGATGCGATCGATCGTTATGGTGATGTCGTATCACAAAATTGGGAATTAGAATCCTACAAAAGAAATAGCGTTATTTTATGGAATCATGATCAAATGGCCCCACCAATAGGCCGCGCTATTTCTGTTGATGTTGTGGACGGTAAATTAATGATCGACGTTGAATTTGATATGGCCGATCCACATGCCGCGATGATTGCCCGAAAAGCTCAAGCGGGTTTTATTAACGCTGTAAGCGTTGGTTTTCAGCCAATTGAAATGACGCCACGATCTGAGCTACCAAAGGATCATAAAGCATATGGCCCAGAGGGCGTCTTTTATCAGCGTTCTGAATTGTTAGAGCTATCAGTTGTCACCGTTCCCGCTAACGGTCAAGCAACAGCCGCAATCGCCGCGAAATCGCTATCGTTTACCGATCTTGAGGGCATATTTGAAAAGCGATCAAGATTAGATTCAATCAATCGTCACATTATGCAAGTAAAAGAGACGCAGGATTCTTGGCTTGTAGAATTTGCCAAAGCCGTCGCACATTCAGAGCCCGCCGAAGATGAAGAGGTAGACGTTGGATGGGGAAGCGGCGGTGATGCTTCTCAAGAAATGGGTTTTGATTGGCTTGAAGAATACGCCGGGGCCGATGACGAAGACAGCGAAGAGGAAAAAGAGAAAGAAGAAAAGGCCGTTTCAGGCGCAGACCTTCCAACCGCACCAAAAGAAGAAAAGCATAACCCTGAAGATCAAGACATGAGCGAGATTATCGGGGCCATTCTTGGCGATGATGATTACGACATGCTGGCCAATGCTTTTGCATTTGTTGAAAAAGGCGATCCGTCCGACATGGACGCTTACAAAATGATGATCGCGCGAATGAGAAATGAAGAGCTACCAGAAGACGCCGCACCTGATGAGGGCGAATTGGTTGTTTATTGGGACCTAATCGAGCGATCTATGCGTCAATTGCTTGAAGGTGACGTCAATATACCAGACGAAGACAAGGAGGCCGTTTATGAGCTTCTATCGGGCTACTATGAGAAATTCGAAGAAACGCCGCCGGAATATAACGATTCTGATGATGATAATGATGCCGATGGTAATCGCGGCGCATCTGATGAAGACGACGAAGACAGCGAAGACGAACAAGAAAAACAGTTTTTAACCGCCCTAATTCGGGCTTTCACCTAAAAATGGAGCTACCAAAATGTCACACGACAAAAATATGGTAAAAGAAGCCCGCGAAATAATCAAGGGCATTAAGCAATTTCAAAATACGGCCACTGACAAGATGGCGAATTTTTCACGTCAGGTGGATGATCTGAAGCTTGCTCAGCGTAAATTGCAAGAAGCGCAATCAGTCGCTAAACCTGTACAAATGAGCGGCGGCGATTCTCGTCTCAAGTCATTTTTAAATCAAGACGGATCGATCCAACTTGGTACGGTTACAAAAAAGATTCAAGTAAAAGGTCAGGGCACTTTTGAAACAGAGGTCGAGGGCTTACTTACAAGCAAAACCCCGGCTAACGAATGGCATAAAGAATTAATTGATCTTACTCAAAAAAGAGCTTGGTGCCGATCATTGATGACCAATCCCCACACCCCAAAGGGCGATCTTGCTATCTATAAGCATATCGAGCGCGCACCTTCTGAAATCAAAACAGCCGTAACCCGCGCTTTTTATGATGGGGCCGGTGCAGGTGCTGAATTTATCCCTGATCAATTTCGCGCCGAGCTTTACGAAACCTTCCAGGTTCCGCGTAACCTTAGAGCTTTAATGCCATCAGTTGAGATGCAAAATAACACTATGATCATTCCTCGCATGGGTCGCGGTGGCCGTCCTTATGTTAAAGGCCAGGTATCAACTGACAACCCTGCAAATTATCAGGCTTCTACTGTTTTAACAGAAAGTAAGACAATTTCCGTTAAAGGTTTTGCAACTCGATACGTCGTTGACGATGGTGCAGCCGAAGATTCAGCGCTTGCACTAATGCCAATCTTAACCCGCCAAATCGCTTCAGATCTTGAAGATGCCTGGGAGGATTGCTTCATCAATGGAGACGCTTCTGGCACTCTTGGCGATGCCCTTGGCTCATGGAATATTCGATCACGTTGGGGTGCCGCCGGTCTTGGTGGCGCAGACGATCACCGAAAAGCCTTTGATGGTTTGAGACAACGATCATTTGCAGCCGCGACGCAAACAGCAGCCGCCGCGCCTGCACTCGCAACAACGACAGAATTGCTTGGTCGTATTAGCGCAATGGGAGAATTAGGTGTTGGAAATTTGTATATTGTTTGCAGCCCTGAGGCTATGGTGAAGCATTTAATGGCCAACCCTGACCTTCTGACCATGGACAAATTCGGGCCCAGCGCATCGCTTGTGCAGGGTTCCGTCGCTTCCATATTTGGCCATAGCGTCTTGCTTTCCAGATTTGTCGGTAATGACATGGCGGCATCTGGAAAATATGACAACGTTACAAAAACTAAAACAGGTATTTTGTTCTATAACGCTGCGAGTTTCTCACAGTATCAAAAGCGCGGCGTGACCGTCGAGACTGACAAGAACATCGGAAGCGGATCGATCGAGATCGTTTCAACAATGCGCAACGTTGTCGCCTCTGTTGATGCGGCTGGAACTGATAATTGTGCTTACCTTTTCGACTTAAACAGCTAATAAGAGGATTATTTAAAATGAGTATACAAAATTATACATTCCACATTGACGAAGCATCATCAGCCGGAACGAAAGAATATTATATACCTTTCGATCGTTTGGTTGAAGTCGAAGCGGTTTCAATTGTTGCAAATCAAGCAATAACCGCCGCCGGTGCTTATGTTACATTGACCGTTCTTGGTAGTGATGGAGCAACTGCTTTGTGTTCAAGAAATACAAACAGCGGCGGCACCGGTACAACTTTAGCAAAAGGCGTTAGTGAAGATCTAACCATGGGCAACAATGAAAAAGCTAATTTTTCAGGATCACAGTCTTTGAAAATTACAAGCGTTCAAACTGGTGGTGTTATTACTGATGTCGTCTTGAATATCAAAGTTCGAGATGCTCGAGATTTTAGCTAAGGGTTAAAGCGTGGCGATTGTCGATAATGCACTACTGAAAGAATACCTCCCTGAAATTCAGGGCGCAGGTATTGACGCCGAATTGACGGCGTTAATCAGTAGAGTTGAAACGGCGATCGCCCGCTATCTTTCTTTTCCGGAGGTTACCCAAAGTTCAACAGTCATGGGGCCGACGTTGGATTCACACGCTTATACCTTCCATCTTGATGGCCCCCAATATATGAACCCTTCGGTTCTACAATTACCGGTTAAACCGGTGACGGCGATAACGTCAATTCATAGCGATCCCGATCGCCAATATGGATCTGATACGTTGATCGATGCGTCAACATACACTTTTAACAAACATAACGGCCAGGTTTTTCTTGATCCAGTTACGGCTATCAATGTATTTGATCGATCCTTTCGAGCAATAAAGGCCGTTGTAACCGCAGGCTTTACCAGCGCAACAGCACCGCACGATCTAAAACATGCGATCTGTGTTTGGGCTTCTCAGCTTCAGCGCAACAAAGGCGCGCAAGGTCGTAATTCTATCTCAAACCGTGGCGGATCTATTTCTGCAAGTGCGAAGTCAATGCCCGAAGAAGTTAAAGAATTGCTTTTTCCTTTTCGATGCTTTGGGGCGGTTTTATGAGCATCACAGGTGAAGAATTCGCAAAGAGATTAAGAAGCGGGGCAGATGGTTTAATGGAAAGATTAGGCCGTGAATTGGAGGCCTTTGCTAAAGAAGTTCATGGATCTGCACAAGAGAATTTTGTGGGTAATGACTTAAAAACTGGAAGGGTTAGAGATACAACGCCCGGAAGGCTCACAAAAGGACGAAGGCCAAGGCCGGTCAAATATAAAAGCGGCGGCCCTATTGGATCAATGTACGAATCATATAAAGACGCTTCTTCTATATCTGGATTTATGAAAGGGCCAAGAAGCATAACAAAAAATTTGCGCGGTTCTATAATGGGAGAAGTTGGAATTATTGACGGCAAACCCGCTGCAATTATAACCGCTGGAAAGGTTAAGCCTGTAAAGTATGCGGCGGCTATTGAGTTTGGATCGCCTAAAAACAAAATTCAGCCAAGAATGTATTTATCGCGTGCGTTTGATTTGCATATTGATAAGATACCCGATGAATTTAGAGAAATGCTAATCGCCGCTATTCATGGCGGTGAATAATGGCCGACGCAAGACTAACAACAATCCACAAGAAATTACAAGCGCTTTTAGCTGTAAATCATCCGACTTTTTCAGGTGTTGATCTTACTGGTCGAGTAGTGCGCGGATCTATTGTACAGCCGCCATATACCCCATTTGCAACGGTGTTTTTTGTTGACAGTGTCGAGCAGTACGGAACGACTTTAGGCCGCTATAAGTCAACCGCCAATTTTGAGGCTTATATCTATATTGGTGGCGCAAACGCAACAGAAAGAAACGATAACGCGATCAATATTGCAAGCGACGCAGTCAAGGCCATCACAGCAAATAGGCAATTATCTCTTGGATCTTTGGTTGATGATGTACTTGTCAGTTATACCGCTGTCGATGGCGATCAATATGGGTTAATGAATATCGGGATCGGTCTTTTGCGGATCACAATTACCTTTGTTTCAGATGATGGGGTTTAATTTTGTCGTGGTATGATGAAAGCTTTGAATTTCGGTATCCAATAGCGATCGAAAACACCGGCGCTACGGCGAACTACGATCTTTCTGTTGTTTTTCCCTCACAATGGGACACCTTTTGGGAGTCCATCGGATCAAATGGATATGATATTATCCCGGTGTCGCCATCGGGAAACCTAATCCCTTTCAAGCGTTTGGGCTTTAATTACGCTAATCGTGCTTTAACTTTGCAGATGGACTCTTTCGAATTGACGACTGTTAGCGTTAATTTGATATATATCTACTTTAAAAAGGCCAGCGCATCAGATCAGGCCACAGCTGTAACCATATCAACACCAAAAGACGGGTTTATTTGGTTAGGAAAGCCGACAAATATGATTGTTGGTCCCTCGACGTTTACAGGTAGCGCATCGACCACAACCGAATCTTTTGTCATGAACACGACAACAAACGCGTATATGTGGTTTTCGGTTCAAAACATTCTTTCGAATCGTTTCGCACCATATAACGATCGAATGAATTACGAAGAAATTCAATACTGTAAAGTTTCAGTTTTAAACAATTCAGGCGCAACGGTTCCCGGCATGATTGACCAAAACAAAACCCGATTTATTCCGGGTTTTATTGGCGTCTTTGTCCAAGGTTCCGGTGGTGTCGATAATAACAATTATCAAGTGCGTCTAACAATTCAAACCGTGCAAGGGGCGCAAACCTTCGCGCTCACAAGCACCCTATCAATTAGAAATAAATTACCAGCTTAGGAGAAAATCATGCCTATTTTATTCGGCAGAAATACATTTTTTAAACTTGCGCCCGAAGCCTCTTATGCTGTTACCGGTGCCTATAAAACAAACGCGGTTCGAACAATTGATATCTCAATGCAAACAACGCAACAGAGGGATCGGTCAAATCATTTGAGTTCAAGTGATGGCGCAATAGCACAAAGCACGTTCGACCAATTTAGAGAGTCAGGCGGTAGCTTGAGCGTGCCCTTGTATTATTCAGGATCTACCTTGCTTTTGAAAGCTTTGGTGGGTACGATAACCACGACGGGCGGATCTCCTTATACGCATGTTTTAAAATCAAATACAACAAGCCTGGATTCTTTTACTTTGGCTTTGCAGCGTGGATCAGATGCAAACGGTCAAGAGGTATTTACTGGATGTATGATAAATAGCGGCACGATCTCAATTACGGCAGGAGAAGAGGCAAGTCTAAGTTTGGACATAATTGCAAAAGACAGCGCAGCAAGAACAGCGCCTGCACTTGTTCCAACTTACAACGCAACCCAAAAAAGGGTACAACATTATGAGACAATTGTCGATCTCACATTTAACGGCGTCACATATAAGGTTCGATCGTTTGAGATGACAATAGAGAACAGCCTTGAAAGACGAAATGTTCTCGGTTCTAAGCTCACCGAATCGCCTGATGTCTCTGATTTTCGGTCATGCGTTGTAAGCGTGGAAACAGATGCAGAGAATAATAATTTATATGCTGCAATGCTTGCAGGTACTGAATCATCATGTGTAATTAAATTTAAGGAAACAGGATCAACAAATTACATGGAATTCACACTGAATAATTCAATAATTACCGACTATAGCGATCCAATTTCAACAGTTGGCCGACTTTCTCAAAGCGTAACTTTTACCGCTTTGGCTGGCGCATCGACTGAAGCATTTAAAATTGAAATTAACAATTTGTTAGATGGTGCAAACGCTTTAAACACTTAAAAAAAATAAATCATTGTAAACCCGTTTAGGTTATTTCAAATCTGAACGGGTTTTTTTCATGCCCAATATAAAGCAGGTTGAACAATGAGCATATTAAAAGAGATTGCGAAATCGTCGCGATGGTCAGAAAAAGTTTTTGATGGAAAGATCATAATTGAGGGTCGAATCCTATCACCAGCGGAAGCAGAAAGCGCCGGGTTGTCGTCGGCTTTAATTGCTTCGACTTTGGCAAATCCCGAAGACATCAAGAAAATACAACAAATGACAGAGCAAGACGATAACTTTGATGATTTGATCGAATGGTCTAAACGTTTAAAGCCTGAAAAACTTCTTGAATTAGCTGCACAAAATGACAAAATAATTTGCTCTTGTGTTCGCCGTTGTTCAGTTGACCAAGGTAAAACATATGAAGATTTTAAATTGGTTTTTCATGAAAAGGATCAAGACGCAGACAAGAACCAATTGTGGATTGGTGTTGTAAGCGATGAAGACCGGGCCAAATTATTAGAACATTGCCTTCAAGGTCATGTCGCCGCAGCGAATAGAATTAGGGGGTTGGTTTGAAGATAAAGACCTTCTACACATCTATGATATAATTGGCAAAAATTACGGGATACTTCCGAGCGAAGTAGCAAAGCTTTCTTTTGAGGACTTAGCGATTAACGTTGCAGCTTTAAAGGCAAGGGGTCACCGTATTGACAAGCTCATGAGGCAAACCAGAAGAAAGAAGACCTCGATCTTTCCTACCGTAAACCTTCATGATCTGATAAACTGCTTGTAAGGGGTTTGTTATGGCTGTTAGTGTCGTTGAATTAGCGTTAAAGGTCCAAGCTGGAAACGCAAAAAAAGAGCTAAAATTAACAGCAGCACAAGCCGACGGAGCAGCGCGATCGACTTCTAATTTTGGCAAGACCTCAGCCGTTGCAATGAAGCAGGCCAGCACATCAGCGGCGTTAACACGTAAACAATACATGGCTTTAAGAAAGGACTCGGCCAACCTTGACCGCTTAACAGGAGAATTGGCTTCTGCCTTTGCTTTGCTATCCCCTGAGATGTCAAGCGCAGCCTCTACGGCTTCAGCCTTTGCCGGTGGTCTCGAAGGTGTGGCGCGAATCTTTACGGTTGTAAGCACAAAGATGCTTTTTGCGGTTGGTGCTGTTGGCGCAATTGCGGCGGCTTATAAATTAATGACTGCAAGCACAGATCGAGCCGCCGAAAAAAATAAAAAATTGAGCGAGGTTTTATTACAAACCGCAAATGATTTAATGAAAATGGAAGCGCAAGCAATAAAAGCCGCGCAAGCATTGGACAAAATATCAGATGCAAACAATAGAATTGGGGAAGTTGGGCTTGATTTAGGGGTGAAAAACCTTGTTTTAACTGGTCAAATTACAAAAGAAGCAGGCGCAAAGCTTGAAGCAGATAAGAAAATTGAAAAAATACAAAAAGACGTTTTAAAAAGCGCTAAAGCACAACAAAAAGCTTTGATGGATCAAAGCGTTTTGGATTTTCAAAGAGTTCAAGCTCTTGAAAGAATGGATCGAATTGCAAAGGAACAGGGCAGACAGCTTTCAAAAACAAATAGATCAAAATTAAACAATTTAAGAAAAGAGCAATCTGAAAACAAAAAAAACCGATCAATAATTAAAGAACAAATTAACGATTTAAAAAGTTTTCTTGCAGATCCTGATTCTCAATCAAGTAAAAAATTAGGCAATACATTCATACAAGCGGTTCGCGGCGCAAAAGACGCATTGATTGAAAACATCAAAATAAATGCAGAGCTTGAGAAAACAAGAAAACGACAAGAACGGATCGCGAAGTCAAAAGCGCGACGACTTGCAAAGCAAAGAGAAATTACAAAAGCGATTCAAGATGAATTTAAAGAATTAGATAAAATCAAAAAATCATTGGATTCTTTAATTCAACAAAATAGCAACTTAGAAAAATCACATGTAAAAGCGGCAGTTCAGCGACTTCAAACAGAAGCGCAAACGCTCAGGCTTATGGCAGAAAGGCAAGAAGGAAACGCAAAAAACGTTTCTTTAGTCAAGGCGATAAATGCAGAACAGAAAGCGAGGACAATAGAATTAAAATCTCAAAATAATGAATTAGATAAACAAGAGAATACAACTGTTCAAACAATTCAAGATTCATTGAAACGATTAGAGACAGCAAGGGCAAATCTTGAATTATTAAAAGAAGAAAGCCGAAGCAAAGAATTAATTTTTGAAGCTGAAAACAAATTACAAAAAGCCACTCAAAACAATCTAAGAGTCCAAGAGGAAGGACAAAAGAAATTATTAAATATTGAAAAGCAAAGAGAAAACAACAAAAAGCAAGCCGCCGCTGAAGATGCACAAAGAGAAGAAATAGCTTTAAAGCAAAAGCTTGATAATGAAAAGAAAAGAGAAGCCGCAATTTTAAAGGTTAATGATACGATTCAAAAAAATAACAAAAAAATCAATGATGCAATTACCAAAGACTTAGCTGAAAAAATGAAAAAAAGGCAAGAGACAATCATGGCAGCATTTGATCAAATTGGTAATTTTGTTAATCAAATATCAGATCCGGGATCTATTGTTCAAGGTTTAAGCGGTGCAATTGGATCGGCTTTTGGTGGAATTGGCGGTGCGATTGGCGGTGCAGTTGGTGGTTTGATTGGTGGTATTTCCGAGCTTGGCAAAAAGTCACCAGAAGAAATTAAAACCGAATTTCAAAACTTTCTTGAGGCATTTCAAATGGGTCTTGAAATGTTGCCAGAATTGATCGTTTCAATTCTGCCACGCTTTGCTATTGCAATAGCTCAAGGTGTAATTTTAGCTATTCCGAATCTTTTAAAAGGTATAGCTGACCAATTAATTATACTTGGGAAAAACATAATTGAAGGAATGAGACAATTTTTTGAAGAACCACAAAAATTTGTAAACGAAAAAAGTAAAGAAGAATTTTCAAGAATCTCAAAAGTTTTTGATAAATATTTTGGAATTAGTTTTGAAAATCAGGCCGCAATTAAAGAAAGCTTTGGTTTTAGATCAGGTGGTAAAATTTTGTCAGCGCGTCAAGGCATGCGCGTAACCTCTGGATCATTTGGTGCTTCACAATTGGCAATGGTTCACCCCGGCGAAATCATTACACCCCAAAGCGGGTCAAGACCCCAAGCAATTGACAGGACATTGAATCAAATGTCAGGCGGTCAAGGTGTCACCGTTGTTATCAATAGCGCAGTAACAGAAGCAAGCGCGATCGATGGGTTAGTTCGAAAAATAGAACAGCGATTCGGATCAACTTTTGGATCTGCTAAATCTCCTCTATTCGGATAATTATTATGGGAAATGCGGCTTTTTATTTTTACGGCTCAAACAGTCAATTGATTACTATCGACTTAGGCGAGGGATTAAGCGAGCTATACAGCGATTGGGAGATCGACGCCGCTACGGGCGTTTCTATGTCCGGCGGTATGAGGAGGGTGACCGGCCTTTATCGTGAGACTGTCACAATTGAACGCGATAGATTCAAAGGTGGTCTTGAGCTTGCTAACAAGCTTGCAGCCCTACAATCACACCTTGACAAAGGCGGGGCTTGCGCGTTTACCGCTGACACCTCGAAGAGCTACGCGTTTCCTTTGAAGACCTCACCAAATGCCGGTGATACGCGATTGACAACTTTTGACAATCCTTTTTATCAGATGTTTGGCATAAACACACCGACAGCCGGATCAGATGGATATTTAGCCATTGAAACAAGTTCCCCCGGCACAATTTACGAAATAAAGAAACTGCATAGCACAACGATCGCCGGTCAATTTGCCGGAAAGATAGATCTAAGCGCAAGCGCGCCAACCTCTTCAAGCTCTGACGGCGTGGCCTTTAATTACAACAAACCCACTTTTGTTCGATGGTTTCGGTGCTGGCCAATGCTGAAAAGACCCCAGGGCGACACGTCGGCAATTGTTACAAATGAACACGGATTGACATTTTCTTTAAGGCTTACTTTGGTTGTCGATTATCAAAACCTTTTTAAGTTCCATCCTCATCAGCAAGAAGTTAACGCCGGTTTGGTGACAACAACGATCAATCCAGAATTTGCGAATGATTCCGCGCTCGCCACTTTAGATGATCCAGAGGGTGAATTTGGATTAAAATTAACAACCCTTTTTAGAGATTGATATGGGTTGGGGTCAAGGGTTTAAAAGTGCCTTAAAAAATTCAATGCTTTCGCCATCGTATGAATTGCGATTTCATGAAAATCCAAACATGCCAAATACAGGCGGATTTAGCATCTATTCAGATCAAGGAAAAACAAGCGATCTTTTCATCAGTCGAGAAGGTCCAACAATAGAGGGATCGTCAATAATTCCGGTTCGATGGTCTGTGACTCTTGGAGGCTTTACTGTTCCCGTTAAAGGTGACATAAGAGCTTACAAGCTTGTCAGGGGTCTTTATGCTGGGATCTATGTCACTTTAGGCGCTTACACTGAAAGGGTTTGTTTTGGTCAATTGCAAGCGGTCAGCGGTGTTATGGGGGTTTATCAATTATCATTCAAAGACATCATTAGCGCTTTGGCTGTTAATGCAGATGCAACGGTCGACACCACCGCAACAATTGCAACACCGCGAAATAAATGGTTTTATAGAACTGGCATAAAAACAACTTTGAGCGCTGATTTTCACGCAGGCGATACTGTTTTTTCAGTCAATGAATTATCAAATTTTGAACAAGAAAACAGTCAAAACGGTTGGTGTTTGATCGATGGTGACGCGACGACGATACACGGATCGCAATCTTTCGGGCAAATATATGCCACATGGACAACCAAAAGCGCGGCGAGTGGTGCCGGGACTTTGACGACAACAACAGACACAAGAACGGGCGCAACAATTTATCCGGGTGTAGTTGCAAATATCACATCAAATAAATTCTATGCGGATACACCGGTCACGCCCGTCGCTATGCTTCAAGGTTTACCATGGGACATTTTCACAAAATTGATTTATTCAAATATTGGGGCCGGTGGTCCTTTTGATACTCTGCCTTCAAGTTATACCGCTTCGGGCGGATTTGGATCTGATTTAGTTGATTATTGGAACGCGCAAGAAATGAAATATTTTGTTTCTTCTGCTTCTCATGTTGGGCCACCTGCAACACTTGCGAGCGGTTATAGCTGGATGATACCGATTGAGGGCCCTTGGGATAGTGGTTTGCGCGTCTTTGTCGATGCTGCAAGCAATGCAGGACAGTGGCCAGTATGGCGACAAGACTCTTTAACGTGGCGCGCTTGTATTCCATTAAATGACAACAAATTACAACCCAGTTTAACAATTACAGAATCAGAAATTATCTCTTTTGAAAGCTTTGAAATGTTTGATCCAAATGTTGAAAGCTCATTCCAAGGAATGAAAATTACATATCAATTGCTTGGTGAGACTGAAAAAAAGACCGTTTATAATCGATTTGATAGCGCGTTAACCAATCCTTTGGGGCCATATCAAAACACAATTCCATCTTTGCCATTCATTGAATTTGATAATCGTTATCTTTACGCTTCATCAAATCAAACATCAAACGACAGCGATCGCGATAGAATGGCGCGTGGTGATATTGTTAGAATGTACCCGTGGAGCAAAAACACGCTTTCAAAGATTGTTCTTAAATTGCCGCTTTATTTCTCGGAGCTTTGCGCCGGTGATATCGTCAATTGTAGAATACCCAGCGAATTCATTTCTCCTTATGGATCAAATTCAAATCTAAATACATGGGCATTTAAGGCCATGGTTTCAGGGATTACTTATAATTTTCAAGAGGCTTTTTGTACTGTCTCGCTTCACACTTACCAGGATTAAAAATGATTATCACCCGACCGCCAATTCTCGACGCACTTGAAAAGAAAGGTTTTGCTGTTTTCGATGGCGATAATTACGATTTAAATTTGATCGGTATTCGGTCAAGTAATTCAATAGCCGGTGAGTTTGATGATCTCATGGTTTGCGTCTATAAAGTAAACGGCGAATGGCATCAAGAGACATGGAAGATCACAACAGATCCCGGCGTTTATTGGCTACAAGACAAAAAGAAGAAAGGAAACAAAAAAGGGACCGCTGTTTTAGTTGAGGGTCAATATCGATCAACTTGGACAATTGATTCACATGGCGGAAGGTATAAAGCACTTTGTCAAAGGGCCGGATCTGTCAAGGTATACAGAGACGCAAACAAAGATAATATTATTGACAAAGACAAATCAACAATAGATGAAGGGTATTTTGGTATCAATATTCATAGAGCTCATTCAAAATATGAGCTCAATACTGTTGGTGCATATTCCGCAGGCTGTCAAGTATTCAAGCGCGTCGAAGACTTCGATAAATTGATGTGGTTAGCATATCAGCAGATCAGACATAATCCAAGCTATACCAAGTTTTCTTATACCTTGATCGACGAATGACATTATATTGATAAAGACAAAAAAAATCCCGCCGCGAATTTTAGACGAGACGCGACGGGATCAACTATTGGAAGTGGGTAAAATGTAACATTTTTGCGCGCTTCTGTAACCATGGAGCATGAAAATGTATGCACAATTGACAGAAATAGAGATAAAAACCCTTGCAGAACATCGAGCAAGCGGCGCAGCTTGGGCAGTTTACACCGCGCTGGCGGCTCATGCCTGGAAAAAGGCCGAAGTATTCCCCAGCATCAAGAGAATTCAAGACGTTATCGGCGGTCACTATACACGCCGAACGATATATGCCGCGCTTCGATTTCTTGATAAGGTTGGGCTAATTGTCCGAAAGGCTGCAACAGTAAAAGAAAGATTTACGCTTGCACTTAAGAAAGCTAAAAAGGTCTTGAAACATGGCGCAGCAAGCTCTTTGCAGAATACTTCACGGGTGCGCAGAGATTCGCACCATAAGAGAAAACAGAAAAGAATGAATAACTATCGTTATTCTAATAAGCCGCCGACAGCGGCCCAAAAAAACATCACTTCATTAAATCAAGAACATCAAACAAGCGGTGACAAGTGGATCGAATTGGCGACTGCTTACGTTTTAGGTGAAACAACAATCAAACCGATCCCTAAATGCAAAAGAAGCGCACTCAAAGCCCTATCAAATCGCCAAAATGCCGCCGTTTCATACTTTGGCGACATGATAAGGGATCAACTTGGTGATCTCTTGGTATTTCAGCAATGAAGCGCGATAGAGTCTGGACGGTTGGTTCATGCTTTGCCGGGATTGGTGGCTTCGAGCTTGGATTACAAATGGCGTTTGATGATTATGATTTGAAGCATCAAGTTAAATGGCAGATTGAACAAAATGCATTTTGTCAGCGCATATTAAAAAAGCACTGGCCTGATTCGGTAATTTACGACGACATTAAAACAACAAAAGAAATTGAGCCAATAGATATATTGATAGGCGGGTTTCCCTGTACTGACATATCTATTGCAGGCAAACAAAAAGGAATTGAACATGGTAAAAAGTCGAGTTTATGGTTTGAAATGCTTAGAATCATTGGCGACATTCAACCCCGAATTGTCGTCTTGGAGAACGTACCAGCTATCATTCGAGTGGGCGGGCCCAAGGTCGTTGGTGGTCTTGCCGCCATCGGGTATGACTGCGAATGGTCAATTGTATCGGCTCGACAATTCGGCGCGCCACATTTGCGGAAAAGATGGTTTTGTGTCGCTACCGACTCCAAGAGCAAACGAGCCAGGATCAACAAACAAAGGATATGGGGACAACCTATTAGAAGGAATATCAAAAATGTATGGAGTGCCAACCAAAAAACATCCAAATCCCAAACCAGCAACAGCGATCAGAATGAGATCCGAAACCGCTGGCGAGACTTCCCGACTCAACCCCCATTTTGTAACGGAAATGATGGGGTTTCCGATCGGGTGGCTCGATTGAAAGCTTTGGGAAATGCAATTGTTCCGCAGTGTTCACAGTGGGTCTTTGAGCAAATTATTAAAAGCGGGCTTTTAGAGGATCGCGGGCAGGGCATCGAATAGGAATTATTTAGCGGTTATTTATTGAAATTAAGCCCATTTATTTGCTTAAGGTCATACCATTGGATAGAATGTAATTGTAAGCCAAACGACAAAAGGAAAAATCAAAATGTTATCAAACACCGAAATCGTAATGAAAGCCGAAAAAATCCTCGCTACCTCAAACGAAACCCTTATCAACGATTTAAACAAAGCCTCATTTGAAATCGTCACCGATTGGGCAAAAGAAAACGGAATCATCACCCCTCACATTATCTCCGCTTTCACTCAGCAGTTCGACGGCGACTTTCGAAAGTTCCTCCGCGCAAAGAACACTTTCGGTCGAGCGAACAATGTTAAAGTAGGTCGACCAGTTCGCGCGGCGATCTTCGCAATCCTCGCGATCGAAGAGTCTCGAAAGAACATTCGACGCCCAGTCCTCGCGGGGAACATCTTCCAGCGACTCGCAAAGTAAAGATAAGCCCTTCGGGGCTTTTTAAGCAACAACAAAAGGAAAAATCAAAATGAAAAAAATTAATAAAGTAGCTCAAAACCTTCTTGAATTTGCGAATATAGAAAACGCGCACATGGCTTACAGTCAATTTATTTATGCATTAGA
>Ga0070748_1000193_pt1 | contig 32016 bp, 53 predicted proteins | sample VirMetDEL_Nov_12_FD_77015 | JGI IMG/M metagenome (GOLD analysis project Ga0070748, IMG submission 77015) | Aqueous microbial communities from the Delaware River and Bay under freshwater to marine salinity gradient to study organic matter... | ecosystem: Environmental > Aquatic > Marine > Coastal... | reverse complement strand
GTCATCGTCGTGACGTGGCTTGCGGCCGGCTTCTCAAGCAGGTACCGCTTCACCACCTCTGACATGCCAAGCAGTGGCGTAAACGTCACAAAGACCTGACCGGCTGTTGCGTTAGTCCGTGTCAGGCCCTCAGAATAAATTGGGAGCGGTGGCTCTTCGTCAAACCATACGAGGTCAACCGTGTCGGCCTGCCACTTCGTGCGGCCCTGATCGTATGACAAGAACTGCACCACAGAGTCCTCACCACAAATGTGGCGGACCACAATGCTTGATACGGCGTCAGGCACACCCTGCTTCATCGACGTGTCTTTGACACAGTCGTAGGGTATAGCGCCAGTGCCCCACTCTTCCCGCATCTCTGGCGGACCAAGCAAAAGACGCTGCACGCCTTTGCGCGTTAGCTCCGCTGACTCTGATCCGACCATTGACCTGATAGCGTAAGGGAACCGCTTACCCTTCCACCAATCAGGGTAACGACCGGTCAGGTGCATAGCGACCTCATACGCACCGGCCCATGTCTTGCCAAGCTGATTGCCTGCCATGAATAGCCGCTCACGGTAATCGGCGCCAGCGTTATGAAACTCTACCTGCTTCGCATAAGCATGGTAGGCGGCCAGCTTATTACGCTTGGCCCGGATATCCTTCAAACGCAGCAACTCGTACAGCTCTCGCTTTTCCTCAGCGGTTAGCAGTGACGTATCGAGATTGGCCAGATTCATTTGGCCGCCCGAGCCAGCAACATGGCCAGCCTCTGGTCAAGCTGTTCGCTTGATAGCTCAAGGCTGCCAGACATCTTGACCTCAATGGCTTTCAGCTTCGGCTGCGTGTAGCTCAGTATCTCCGACAACATCCGCACCCGAACGTCGGCATCAAGTTCATAGCGCCGCGCTGGCTGGCCAGTATGCGGGTCGATGAGGGCTCTACCGTCCTCATTGATGATTGGCCGGCCTTTGAGAATGCGTGCAAACTCAATCGCTGGATCGAGTCCCTCTTCTATCAATGCCTCAGAGACCGCAGTCAGATTGATTCTGAGCGGGTGCTTGATCCCTGAGCTTTTACGCATAGCATGCGCTCGTCCCGTCTTGGGACCTGCGTCCTCAAGGTCTTCAGGCGACGCCAGACGTGGCGGCGCTCCGTTTAATTCAGCTAGCCTTTTTGGCCTTGTTTTTACTTTTGCCATCGCTCATTGCCCCTCTCAACAATCCGCCGCCAGTATCGGCCGCGTTGTAATCCTTTGCCACAGACACGGGAACCCCGACCTTCTTTGCGAAAGCCGGGTTGTGTGCTGCAGCCGCCATCATGCGAGCCTGCTTGGCTGTCTTGCTTGGCATTAGCGTCCTTTCATGGCCTTACTTACTTCATTTCGACCCCATCGCTTTGCGGATGATCCCGGTCTTGGCCGTCTTTGCTGACTCCTCAAAGTCGGCCTTGCTCGGTGCGCCTTTGCTCCCAGCCTTGCGCATGCGTTCGCCCGAACCGGCAGCGATACGTTCGCGTTTGGCTTGAATGTTCGCGTACAGGCCGGGCTTGTGCATGATTAAATCTTGCCGTTAATGATGCCGCCGGAGAAGCCGGGCACGTTACCGCTCTTCATGCCGCCCTTGTACTCAGGCTGAGTTTCATTGGTGCCGGGCATTGGTACGGACACTTTGCCCGGGATTTCGCCTTTGCCTTGCTGCTGGTTGCTACCGACTGGTGCTCCGGGCGTAGAGCCCGGCATTGCTGCTGCGTTTTTCATCATTCCTCCTGCTGCGCGGATTAGATTACGGGATTGTGGGTTTGAATATTCTTGCATGGTAGTACTCCGATCAGGCCATCATGTTCGACTGCTTCGGCCGGCTGGCCGCCTCTTCATCCCAAGCCGCCTTGTAAGCCTCTGGCTTCTCAGTAGCTTGTTCTTCTGGGCTCTCGCCCTCTTCCTCGGCCAGCATGTTGTCAACGTAATCGCGGCACTCTGCCACGCTTTCGCAGACGTATGGCTGCTCCATCTCGTCGGAATCGACAGTGATCTTGCCACTGTCTTCCATCGTAATCGTGATTGTTTTCGCCATTTATGGGCTCCAGATAGACAAAAAGCCACGTCAATGCGCGGCTTTTTTGCACGTTTTTCGCGGACGCGGGGGTGCCCAAAAATTATATGATTTCCAATTAGGCACGTCAAGCGTCAATTTTCAAGCAAATAGTGTTGTATTTATACAACACATTGAAAGTTAAAGCTAGGAAACATGCGGGTCTTTTAAAAATACAAAGGCCCCCTTTTAAACATACAAAGTGACATTGACAGTGCTTGTCATCTATAGTTGAGTTGTTGGACAAGCAGTACCGCGAAGGATTCAGCGGGATACAAAAAGGAAACCACCGGAGTTCTGATCTAAGCGTGGTGAGCGCAAGGGACCAACCGGCAGACCGCTAAGACCTAGTCCCCAAGACTAGCGAGTGCGAAGGAAACCAAAGGGCAGCGTGCTGTTCTTTGGCGGCGCAGCAGGCTGCCGACAAATGCTTGCACTTCAGGAGAAAACATTATGAGCAACGACTTAACAATGTACGGCGTAGACGACATGAAGGTTTATTTCGAAAACGCCAAGGCAAACATGACGTACAGATTTACGGGCGGTTTTATGATCGTGGCTGGCCTGATGTCTGATGCACAAGAACTGATGGCGTACGGCAACATTGAGGAAGCAAGGCAGACACTTAATCGCGCTAAATACTTGCAATTCAAAATTGCAGCCGGCGAAATGGAGTTTAAAAACGAAAGGATAGAAGCATGAAATACACAGTTGACTACTACGACGACGAAGATCGCCGGCCCTTCTGGGGCGTTACCGAATGGGTTGCAAACGAGCTCGGTGGCGCGTCAGGCCGGTTACTTGAGAAGTGCTCGACCGAAGCCAGCGCCGAGTCGCTTGCCCGTGCTTACACCATGATTTATGCATATTCTTACTGATGAGACCGGGTGGTACCGGTCGAAACCGTCCCCGGGCGGTCTGGGAAACCCCGTGCTGCGCGGCTCGCAGAAACTCTTTAGGAGATGGCTATGTCACACGAAATTACTACTCACGCCGACGGTCGCGTCGAATTTGCTTACTTAGCTTCAGACGGCACCCCTTGGCACGGCCTTGGCAAACCGATGGGCGCCGATGCAACCATTGACCAATGGCGTGTTGATGCTGGGATGGACTGGCGCATTCAGCGTTCCGAGATTCGGTACGCAGTCAGCCGTGACATCAACGCAGATAGCTTAGTCAAGCTGCCTGACCAGCACGTTCTGTTTCGCTCAGACAACCTTGACCCGCTGGGTGTTGTTTCCAAGCGGTATCAAGTTGTCCAGCCGGGCGAGGTGCTCGAGTTCTTCCGAGACATCGCAAAGGCTGGCGGTTTGGAGTTGTCGGCAGCCGGCACGATCTACGGTGGCAAGCGTTTCTGGGCCACTGCGAAGATCGGCGAAGCTTCACCGACTTCTCTGGCTGACACGATTGGCGGCTACTTGCTGATCAGCACCAGCGCAGACGGCAGCTTGGCTACTGAGGTTCGTCGCACTACGGTTCGCACCGTTTGCAAGAACACGCTGGCTATGGCTTTGGGCGAATCAAAAGCGTCGGTCAAAGTGTCTCACCGTTCTGTGTTCAATCCTTCGCAAGTCAAAGACTTCATGGGTTTGAACGAAGCAGCGTGGGAAGCCTTCCGTCACAACGTCACGCGTCTGGCCAATATCAGCATTCACGAAGAGGAAGCCGGCGACTTCGTTGCTGGCCTGCTCGGTGGTGCTGCAAAGGTTCGCGAGACTGCCGGGTTCACCAAGATTCTGGACCTGTTCAACGGTTCTGGCATGGGTGCAATGAACGACGGCGTGTTTGGTACGGCGTGGGGTTTGCTCAATGCAGTTACTGAGTACGCCGATCACCACGTCCGTGCTCGTAACGATCAGAACCGCTTCGTCTCGGCTCAATGGGGCGCCGGCGCTGATCTGAAGCAGAAAGCATTAGCAAATCTGCTTGCTGCCTGACTGTAGCGTGTAGGGCATCCCCCGGGTGCCCTATGCAGTGCAGTTGCATTACCGCACCGGCCGGTCGCCGGTAATTTTTAGGAGTCACTACTATGAACGAATCGAATCTTGCAATGCTTGGCGGAATCGTCGATAAGCTCGCCCTGATCAAAGCGCAAATAGCTGATCTGAAATTAACCGAGACGCAACTCAAGCAGGACCTGATCGACAGCGGCTTCGCGTCGATTGATGGCACGCTCAACCGGGCAGCGATATCAGAATGCGACGGCAAGACCAGCGTCGATTGGAAAAAGATTGCTGAGAAGTTTAGCCCGTCTCGCCAGCTTGTCACCGCCAACACGACCGTTGGCGATCCTTACTTCACCGTCCGTGTCTCAGCGAGGAAGTCATGAACTACATCAAGCAGCTTGAAGCTGACAAGGTAGAACTAAACGACGTGATCATCACCCGTGCTGAACGGGTTCAAGAATTCCGCGAACACTTGCAGACCTCGAAGTTTGGTCCGCAGGCGGACGGGTCCCGGGGAGACTGGATAGCGACCGGGGATGTGCTCCGCTGGTTGCAGTACCTCGATGACACCGCACAACCTTTTGTTTACTAGGAGATTGACATGATTGACTTTGAATTGATGGACGCCCTTGAAGGCGAAACCCCGCTCGACCCGTTCGAGTACTACAGCGTGCTGCAGTCCGCCATCAACGGCGGCACGGCATGGAAACTGCAAGGCGCCTACGGCCGTGAGCTGATGGCCGCCATTGAGAACGGCTACTGCATGCTCGGTTTTGAGTCAAAGAAAGACTACTGGGGCAACACGATACCTAGCAGGACCGACGTCAAGCCCGGCACGAAAGGCAGCTACGAATACGTCGCAGACAGGTTCGGCAACATGTGGGCCGACACGATTGACGGGGGCTGACATGGACCCACGCGACTTTTGGATTTACGTAGCAGCCTTGATCGCCTTGATCGTCTGCGCACTTGACATCTTTATTTGGAGACCGTGATGAAATTAGCTGACCGCCGTTTACTGTATCAAATTGAAGGCACCGACTTTAAGATTGCCGTGCCCTACTCAATAAACACGGGTGCTTATTACAAAAGCAACTTTGAGTTGTTCGGTATCACGATGACCCTTGTATCGCCGCACAAGGGCAATCGCCCGGGGGTGCTCCGGGCGTCTGTGCCACTGCCGGCGTCTTGGCTGGTTGACCTGTCCGGGAGGGCGCGATGAAAACAATTTACAGTTGTTTATTTGATGACAAAATGTCAGTTCAAGACGTTCTTAGGCGCATAGCTACGGACGGCGTGTTTGCTTTTAGTTGGCCTGACAATGCTGCTTTTAAAGTTGGCTTTGTTAAGTATCAGCGTATTCATGGTCACTTAGAACACTACTACAATGTTCGGTATGTGCGTAAAGATGATGAAATAATGATGGACTACGAAGACCCTGAGTCTTCAATTTTTAACGACTACGGGTGGCCTAAATGATTCAACTATCTTTCAACGATTTTATCGACACGATTGGCTGGTCCGAGGTAGTCAAGGACAAGCTTCGTTCGATGGCCTTGAGGGGCGACATAAAGTATCTGGCAGCTTGGGACAATGCAGGCAAGCCGTCGGCGTCCGCATTCACTGAACGCCCGGACCGTTGGCCGGCTAACTTAATCGGCGTTTGGTCTAGTCGCGGGGACGACCCCTTCCTTCCAACTAAGTCAAAAACCATGCAGGCAGTTGACCTAGTCACGGAAGACAAGTTATCAGTCTACGCTGCCGCTAAGCAGCTCGACATCAACCCGTCAGCAGTGCACCGCGCAATAGCAAGGCGCGTTGACAAGGACATCTGTCCTTGTTGTCATCAAGTAATTAGAAATCCAGTTCAGCATTTAACTTCTTCATAATCGCCGCAGCAACTTCTCTTTCCATTCGAGAGATTGATTCAATCAACCAAAGGGTCGCCTCATCTGGTTCAACCAGCTTGACGCGGCCCTGTCCTTTACATACCCCGCACTCGACCTCGCTCAGTATCGGCGTCCCCGGTACGATCTCATACCCCCTCCCGTGGCAAGGCTTGCACACGTCATCGAGCCAATGCTTGACGACCATCTGCACAGTCTTTAGCGTATCAATCCCCGCAAAACGCATCGCAGTCAAAGTCAAAAGCCCGTCCAGCACTGACGCAAGTTCCCTCGTGTCGCCGCTAAACTTTAATCGCCACAGTGAAGCACCCAGTGGCATCCCGGCGCCCACCATCCCGCATGCCCTGATGATATCGATATCACCGACCTCATTCTCATCGGCTTCCTGTAGATGGCTGGATGTTTGCGCTCTTGATATACGCTCTCTTGATGTCATGCCTTCCCTTTCAACTCATTAACCGCGTCAAGTAAAGCCTGCTGCATATCGCCCTTGGTTTCCAACACCTTGATGATTCTCTGATCTATCGTGTTGACGGCGACGATGTGATGCACTGTCACTGTGTTCTTCTGGCCCGGGCGATGCAGTCTAGCATTTGCCTGCTCGTATAGGTCAAGGCTAAACGGCAAGCCGAACCATACCGCAACATTGCCTCCCAGCTGCAGACCGTCAACACCGTGACCACCTGAAGCTGGGTGCATCAAAAGCAGCTTCACCTTCCCGGCCTTCCACTTCTCAAAGCTTGGCGCACCGTCGAACACAACCGCATCGGGGAAACGCTTAATGATTCTTGCCTGATCGTGCTGGTAGCTGGTAAAGCAAAGCACAGGCTCGCCCTGTTCGACGATCTCTTCCAAAGCGTTTAGCTTCGAGTCGTGTATCTCATGCACTCCCCTTGTGTCGTCATACACTGCGCCGTTGGCCATCTGGGCCAGCTTACCTGCCAGCACAGCGGGGTTGACCGCGTAAATGGCATCACTGACTAGCGTATGCTCGAGCTCGTGGTATCGGTCCATGTCAAAGCTCACCGGTATCACGTTATCAATCCTCTCAGGCATCTCAATGTCGCTGTCAATCGACAGCATCACGTCGGCCACAGCCTCATAGATCACCTTATCGGCACCGGGCTTTAGCTTCCACGAATAGATGATGCTGCCGTTCCGCTTGTCAGGATTAAAATACTTCTCACGGTACCTGCCGATCCCCTTCTCCAGCCTCTTGCCGCCATCCATCACACTGATCTGGGCCCACAACTCAAGCAGGCTGTTCGGTGTCGGTGTACCGGTCAGCATGTACAGGTGTTTGATGTACTGCCTGACAGAATTTAATGCCTTCCAGCTCTTACTGGCACGGTCTTTAAACCCTCGATTCTCATCAATGATCACGCACTCGAACGGAAACCACCTGCCAAACTGCTCAACCAACCACGGAAAGTTCTCGCGGTTCACGATATACACGTCCGCCTCCCTCTCCAATGCCTCTAAGCGTTGCGAGACGGGCCCCAGAACCTTCGAAACGACCAAGTGGCTAGTGTGGTACCACTTCGATGCTTCGGCAGCCCACACGAGCTCTGAGACCCTCAGCGGGGCAACCACCAAAGTCTTACACTTCAACTTATCGATGACTGTCAAACTGACAACCGTCTTCCCTGCACCCATCCTTAAAGCCAGCAACTGGTACGGTGTCGCCAGCATCCTGTCAATCGCCTGCTGCTGGTATGCCCTTGGTAAAAATTCCATCGATCTTTTCCTCTGAGTCAATTGTACGTACGTCAGCCCCTAAACTTATCAACATCGCATGAACCTTAATTTGCAATGCTGTGGCTTTCTTGCCGGGTGCTTTCATTTCAACAAAAATGATCTTACCTTCTGGCAAGAACACGATCCGATCCGGGACCCCCGAAAAGCTCGGTGAGACCCACTTCAAAGCCAGCCCGCCGGCCTTCTTAACCCGGTCACGCAACCTCTTTTCCAGCTTACTCTCAAGTATTGTCATTTTGATATACGGGGTAACTGGGGTATCCGGGGAGGGCGTTCTATACATATATAGGATAACTACATACTTTTATTTATATATACTCATCCCTATAATATATAGAAAGTAGGTTACCCCAGTTACCCTATTAGGCTATAACCTATGACTGGCAACGGTTTTGGCGGGGGTAACTTGTTTTTAAGGTTACCCCCTAAGTTACCCCAGTTACCCCATATCCTCAATAAATGTTGCTGGTACAGCAAGCAATTGTCGGCCGTGCGACTTTCGACTCTGTCCTCCGTTCAATTTTCTCAACGCAAAACTTGCCGACATTGCTTCACCTCTGGTCGGGTCTTTGACTCCAACACGCATTAAAGCCTCTGTTGCGGTGACCCATTCCCACAGGTTACCCCCGTTACCCTGCAGGTTACCCCCTTTTTCCCAGTCAAATCCGGCTGCAATTCGCTCTTCAATGGGGTCAATTACGGTGAAATCCTCGTTGTGAATTGCAAGTTCTGCGACGTCTTCCATCGACAGATTGAAGCCTTCGCCGGCTGTCCAGATCGAGTGGAATTCAGCCCAAACTTGCTGCATGTCGAGCTCCCCATCAAGTATGAACCCATCGGCAGGCACGGTTAAAATACGCCGACTCCCGGTCTTATCGCCTAGAAACCAAGGCTCGTTTACGCTTCCCCCGAACACCGTGCGACGACCAAAGCACGACTCGACTGCTGCATACGGCCGACGAATCTTGTCTACTAGCTGAGTGATGAAAGCCTTCAATGCTGAGATGACGCTCTTCTGGAACGTGGCATCGAGCTCGCCCAGCTCGACGATCCAATAGGTCAGGACGATAAAGATCGAGTCCTTCGACTTCAGGTCCAGAGTGTGGCCGGTCAGGATGACATCAAGCTCAGGCGGTGCAAGCCTCTGGAACCATGTTGTCTTACCGATGTTCTGGGGACCGACGAAAGTCAGAATCCCTTGACCTGCGATACCGTCCGGGCTGAATGCTGCTGCCACTGCTTGAATCATCCACTTGCGCATCAGCTTGGATTTGATCGGCGACTTGGATACGACTGTCGCGTAGAACTTCTCGAGTCTGGACACGCCGTCCCAAGGCACACCGCTAATCCACGTAGTGACCGGGTTGAATTGGTTCTCGTCTGCGATCTTGATTAAGAACTGAGCGACGTGCTTGGTTGGCATGCGTACGCGTTCGCACTCTGAGAGCATGCAAGCGAGGGCAGCATTGTCTCGGTTGTCTCGGGTGAACGACTGGTTCGGGATCAGTATCTCGATTGCTTTCTTGATGACGTTATAACGCACGCGCCAACCCAGCTGCTCGATCAAGGCACGCATGTTTTCGATTGTGCACAGTGGATGCCCTTCGTCGTTGAGGTGGACGAACCCGCCCCCACTGCCCAAGCCGCCACCCCCGCCCCCGCCGTTACCAACCCGCGACCGGACCCACCCACGTACGGTGGAGATGGTCAGCTTGACTCCCAGCTCCTTGGCCTTGACCTGTATCGCGGCTGCCAGCTGCTCACGCTCTACGTCTGACAGGCCGCCATTGTTAGCTGCCGAAGCTGCGATCTTTTCCTGTAAGTCTTTCGGGTCTGTGCAGGCTGACACCTGCTGGCTCAAATCGAGCATTACCGCGTCTCTGTCTACCTTGATCGCGACCTGCCTCGCGTCCTTGGTCTTCTTGAGAAGGGTGGCCAATGTCACGGCTCCACGACCTTGCGACCGTTGCGTGCTAAACGACCCCCACTTTGCCGCGCACACCCCCTCGATCCACTTCCCCGAGCCTGCGCTCCAGTTATCCCAAGCGTCTAGCCATGCCGGGTCGCCTTCACCTTGGTGGTGTAGCGCGGCGCCGACAGACAGCCACTCAGCGTAACCGTCATCGGGGTCGATGTGGGGCAGCACTTCGTCGATCACTCTGTCCAAGTCCCAGCCGTCGAGCACTGGCCGGTAGAGAGCAAGCGAGGCGATGCCATCACCACTGCCACCATTAGCCACCGGCGCTGACATCCCCTCACCCCAGACCTTCTTGACCATCCAGTTAAGGTCCTGCTGGCTAACTGGCAGGTGACCGTGGCCTTCGAGCTGGTGACCGGTGACGGTGAAATAACGCCCGTCTCTGTATAGCTCGACACCGAATTCTTTCTTGGTGCGCGACGAGTCGAGGTTCGTGTGGCTGAATATCTTAATGCCGGTACCTGACGGCGACACCTCTGCATAACCGTCGACCTTGTCTAGCACTTCCTGAGCGAAGTCTGTCAACTTCCCCGTGACGGGGTCCCGACAGTCGTCGAGGTCGATACCATGCAAGTCGTCACCGAGCACGATACCGAGGCCGTCGAAGTCGTTGAATATTAGGTAGTCAGCGGCCTCGTCATAGGTGGCCCATGTACGTGGGTCGGTCGATGACGCTGGCTTGCCGTCAATACCGAATGGGACCTTCGCCCAGACATAGGTACCGTTCGGCTTGGTCTTCTTAACGTAACGCCAAAGGACCCATCTCGGGATCGACTTCAGGTCTTCCGGTACTGATCCCCATTTAAACGGTAATGCTGGTGGTCTGTTCATAATTTTCTTGCCTTTATTTTCTTATGCGGCGTGCCAACGATGATTCGCTGGTTAGCCGGTACGCCCTTGCTTGCATCCGATACATACTTCGCCATCGAGTAGTCACGACAAATTAGCAGTACGACTCCTTGGTCGTTTAAGACTGTGTACGTCCTATCTAATCCGTCGTTAACTAGAACCATATAGCAATGCTATGCGAGTTCTCTAAGTTTTAGTATTGTTTCTTGCAACCTACGCACTTCTTTACTAAGCTCTGATATCTTAGATTCCGCAGCGTACAACGCGCCTGCTAGTTCTTGTTTAGTAAGCGTACTTACTTGCTTAACAGGTTCGTAACTCATGTGCTCTCCCCCAGCGCCTCTTTAATTGCCGCAATCGCTTCGCGCAATTGGTTACCGTACTGGCACTCTTGGCAATCGGGATGGCCGCAATCATCGTCTAGTTCAACTTCCTGCTCCGTCAAAATCTTGAGCGCCATCTTTAATGCGTCGTCTTTAGTCATGTGTTTCGCTCCTTTAATAACTTTTCTGCCCATAGCACTCCATCGCCAAATTCGCCGCCTGTCCAGATTGCGCTGTGCTTCTCATCTTCAGTCAGCCCAACCCATTCTTTAGGCAGGTTGTACTCGCTTTTAACGTAGACCATTTTGTCCGGGTCAGTCGGGTGCGGTTTAATCGGCATTGTTCTTCTCCTTTAGCTTGGCTTCAATGGCGCGGCACGTTCCTTGAATACTCATTTCTAAGCAATCTTCAATCTCTTTATCCCTCAGCCCAGCCCATGTGCGTTTAGGTTGAATGGTAACGCTGGTAATTTCATGTGTTCCTTGCACAAGCTGCGCTACATACTTTGCCAGTTGTTCTGGTACTGAATTAGTCATCCATTCTTCTCCTTTAGTTTGGCTTCTACTTCACGCGCAATATCTGTATAGCCATAAACGCCAACAACCAAAGGCGTTGCCTTCCATAAAATAGCAATCTCATCATCAGTCAGCCCAACCCATTCTTTAGACTGAGGCCACTGCCCATTAAATTTGTATAGTTCTTCAAACTCGCCGCTCCAATCCACAAATGCGCGAACAGAATCATTCATCGCCCATTCCCTTTCGCATCGAGTGCATCCAACCTTGCGCGACGTGGGACTAAACGTCAATTGCGTTATGTACTTATGACCGAACAGTGCGCACATTAATCTTTCTATCATGCGTTCTTCTCCTTCATATCTGTGTGAGACTCGGCGTTTTTAATATAACGTAAAGCAGTTTGATGACGCGTCTCGTCGGGAAATTTACTTGCTACTGCATACAACAACTCCATGTATTTTTCTTGCGTACCAAGCCATTCCTCCGGCGCTTCTTTGTAGTCAGGATCACGTCCTTCAGCTAAGGCCATCATCAATTCCATGCCGTTGTACATTCCTTGCATATATGGATCGTAGTCCCATGTCCCGCGCTGCCCTTGTGCCTCTAATACATTTTTCATTTTCTGGATATTGTTCATGTGTTCTTCTCCTTTAGCTTGGCTTCAATGTCATGGGCATAATCTAAAGTATTAAAAAAATAGTTCGTAACGCGTTTTTCTGCCATCAATTCATATTCATTATCAGTCAGCCCAACCCATTCGCGCTGCGGTGGCGCTACAATTTCCGACGAATCACGTATTGAATCTATAATAACTTTGTTAATGCCCACCGGTTCCTGCTCTGGCTGCGCTTGATGCTCTCGCCAAAATCTTTGCAGCACCGCTTTCTCTGTCGGACATCCATCATCTTCAACGCATGGTTTGTCTTGGCTTTTTTCAGGCTCCGGTTCAGGCTGCGATAGTCTGGCGCGTAGTGCTTCCGCAATATGGTTTGCGCGTGATCTTGCCCATCTTTCAAACTCACCAAGCGACGCAAGTTCTCCCCAATGCCGATAATCTGCGCTGGCTATTTGTTCGGCTGTTTCAAGCGCCATTTGCATTACTTCTTTATCAGTCATGTCGGCTTCCTTTCCCCTGTTTCAAACGCCTCTCTATTGTCTGCGCTGTTGTGCGTAACTAAGTTCAACTCCTCGTCAACTCGCGGGTTACACCAGCACGTCGCTTCTTCTGCGTGTTCTCGAAGATCGTTTAACGGAACCACATGAGTTGAAGCCCCGTTCTTCTGCATTATGTTTGTCCATACTTGCCATGTCATGTGTTCTTCTCCTTTAGTTTTGCTTCGATGGCATCAATAAACATCGCAGGGTCATTCCAATGATCAACAATCTGTTCTATCTCCTCATCCGTCAGCCCAACCCATTCTTTCTTATTTTTACGTGCCGTTATTGCTGCATCAAGCTGCTCAAATAAACGAATTTCATCCATTATGTTTAAAGGAAAGTACTCTGAGTTCATGTTTCGATTGGTCATGTCCCAAAGCCTGTCTCTGTGTTTTTGTAGCGCGTCAATTACAACGTCATAGTCATCCACTATTCTTCTCCTTTAGCTTGGATTCAGCCCACCAAACCGCAGATTCCCACGCTTGTGTAGTTACCCAACTTTCTCTATTACCTTCGCGTATCTCCTCATCCGTCAGCCCCTGCCATTCGCGCTGTGGTGGGGCGGTGTAGAGTGGTATGCAGTCCGTTTTGTCGCTTACTAAAACTGGGCGCTGCTTAACAACCAAATCGCCACAATCAATCAATGGAGTGCCATCAAGTTCTGTCAACATCCACGCCACCGGCTTCGGTTCAGGCTGCGCTAGTGCTGCGCGTAGTGCTTCGATTGCTTTATCGCTTTCATCGGTTCGCCAATTTCCCTGCAACGCATCCAACGCCTGCTGCAATAGTTCTCTGTCGTTATTCATCAATGCACCTCAAACCATTTAGTAGGTTTGTTTTCCACCCAAAACGGGTTTACGCGAAACGTAACCCACGGACGATCAGGCCCAATTTGTAAATGCCGCGCACCAAAGCGCCAATTAATCCACAGGTTGCTCATTCTTTCCCCTCCGCTTTGGCGAGCGCATCGTTGACTACTTGCATGACACCATTTGTAAGGCGCAGCGAGCCTGTTTGAGAAGTGTGATACTTCAATCCGTACAATGCTTTCTCCAGCGCCTCCACCAACTCCGCGTTCATCTCATGCAATCGTTCATTATCTTTAACTACAGCATCATGTATTTGAATGTACGTATTGCACTTCTCTTGCCATTGCTGGTTTTCTTCATGCAGTCGGCGTAGTTCGGCAGCGGCTTGTTTACGATTTATAAGTTGACTTCCGACATTTAGCGTTAATATATTTGCCCACCTCAGTGCTTCCGATTGGTTGTTATTCATACCTGCCCCCTTGCGCGGATAGCTTCTGCACAATGCCTTGGAGTTAGTGATGGGTGCTCCCCAACTTCTCCACAAACCTTCGCACACGCCTCACGCTCCGCTGCTGCGACTAATTCAGCAAAGCGTTCAAGCAAATCTAAAAGCGATCCGCTTGTATAAGTCATACCCAATGAGTTCGACTCAAATCCAGCCTCCCGCGCCATGCGAATAATGTCATCTCGTGTCATTTCTTTCCTTTTTGCCTATCCGCTGCTAAGCAGCGGTTACCCTCTGCTAAGCAGAGACTTGTCATGACAATTGTTAATGTTTGTTCGGAGCAGGGGGTAGGTAGCGCAACATCGCCCTCTGCACCTCGTTCTTAAACTGGTCCTGTGTCTCTGGCTTACAGAGCAACACAAGCTCAATCCCCTCCTCTTCCAGCGGGCAATGAATCTCCCCGCCTCCCAGCACCGCTCGAATAATGTCTATCGTAAGGAACAGTTTTATCTCGGTCATTTTTTGCCTTGTCTCAGTACATGCCATGCAATGTCAGGCCGCATCTGCTCGGCCCTAATAGCTAACCCCAGATCGCGAGCCAGCTTTTCCAATGCCGGCACACGGTCCGCAGGTATTCTGTTGTTTCTACACCACAGGCTTACCGCTTGACTGCGGATTCCTAGATACTTGCCCACTACTGTGGGACCACCGAGCTTACGAATTATTTGGATAGGTTTCATGGCTTTGGATGATAGCGATACTATCAAATGAACGCAAGCTCAAAATTGTACAAAAAAAGACTTGCAGTGTCCGATAGCTATGCTATCATGCCCTTCACTTGTAGGAGGACACATGATTAAGAAGACACCTAGTTTTAACATTTTAGATTCTGAGTTTAAGTGGGTACCAGCTGCTAAGACCGATATACGTAAACGGTTTAGAAAGATTCAGGCTGAGTTGGCGAAGACCGCGAAGCTTGAGGAACAGACGGTAACCGACAACGTGACACCGATCAAGAGGTTTAAGTAATGCAGGCAAGCTACCGCACTTTCACTACCGAAGAACTGCTGGAAGAGTCTGATAAGCACTTCTCGAATCCGTTAATAGCGGAGCTGGCGCAGAGGCTTCAGAACGTATTAGACACACCACCGGAGGTGATTCAGTATCCCGACTGTGACTGCAACATAAACGACTAATAATAAGAAGGATGGCAAATGATTAAGTTGGAACTTACTATCTTCTCACCCGCTGAGATGATCGCTACTGCACGCTACCTTGAAGCGATGGCAGCTGCACGCGAAGAAGAACCGGGCTCCGCTGCGATTATTGGCAGCAACCCAATCGAGCCTAAGAAACCGGCTAAGGTTAAGAAGCCTGCGCCGATGCCCGAGCCCGAGCCAATACCGGAGCCGGAGCCAACACCTGAGCCCGAGCCGGAGCCAATACCTGAGCCCCCTCCAAAGCTCATGACCCTCGAAGAACTTAGGGCGCGAATACATGTAGTGAATTCGGCCGGCAAGAAAGATCAGGTCAAAGATTTATTAGGCAGCTTTGGCGTATCGCATTTAACCAGTTTGGCCGAAATTGAATACGAAGATTTTGTAAAAAAAGCGGAGGCCCTCTAATGGCAAAAGTTACAGTAGTAGTCTGGGATGAAGACGGCGAAGTAAAGACAACGGGCGACATCGATCCGCCTGATGCAGTGACAACCGGTGAAGTTACACCGGCTGCGATCATCGGCTTGTTCCTTCACTCGCACATGGCCCAGATATACAAAGCCGCGATTGAGTGGGGCCAAGGTAAAACCACGGACCCTGAAGAGCCGGTTGACGTAACGCCGAAACTGTACATACCTGACGCGGATATCAAGCGATGAAAGAGTCAACCATTCAGGCCGTCACGGCCTTAATAGTAGGCACCGTCGTTTGGCTTGGTAGTGCGTTTGCCGCTGGCATATGGCTTGGTTTAGTCGCCGGCTGGGCACGCATGATTTACAAGGGGATGTTATGAGCGAGAAAGAAGATCAGGACCTGCGGGATATCTTTGCTGCCTTTGCCATGCAGGCACTCGTGCCGCTAGGTTACCGTGACGAGGCGCCTAAGATCGACGTTGCGATGGCGGCTTATGACGTGGCCGACGCAATGCTACTGGCAAGGAAAGTCAAATGACTGCACACGCAAAGCTGTCTGCGTCTGGGTCTGAGAAGTGGATGACCTGCACACCTAGCGCCCGCCTCGAGGAGAACTTCCCCGATGACGAGTCTGAGTTTGCAAAGGAAGGCACGTTTGCGCATGCTGTCTTTGAGCAAAAGCTGCTGACCTTCCTCGGCCGTGAAGTTGACCCGCTTGAGGACTCGCACTTTGACACGCCCGAGCTCCGCGACTATGTGACGGAGGCTGTCGAGTTTGGCATTGAGCGAATCAAGGAAGCTTACAAGCGTTGTTCGGACCCGAGGATTTTAGTTGAGCAGCGTCTGGATTTTAGCGAGTGGGTGCCTGAAGGTTTCGGCACCGGCGACTTGGTGATTGTTGCTGATGATCTGGTTGAGGTGCTCGACCTGAAATACGGGAAGGGTATCTTTGTTGGCGCCGAGGGCAATAGCCAGATGCGTTTGTATGGCCTCGGGGCCTATAGCGAGAATTCGTTACTGTACGACATCAAGTCCGTACGGATGACCATCCTGCAGCCGAGACTGGATAACTATAGCAGCGAGGAGCTGGCAATCGATGACCTGCTTTCTTGGGCTGAGAATGAAGTCAAGCCAAAGGCAGCACTTGCTTGGGCTGGAGAAGGTGAATTTGTTGCAGGCGATCATTGCTCTTCGTGCTTTTGCAAGGCACGTTTCCAGTGCGCTGCGCGTAGTGAGCAGGCGCTTGCCTTAGCACAGCAAAGCTTCTCGATGGTTAAGCCGGAGGTGCTGACACTTGAGCAGATAGCGATGGTCCTTGAGCGCGGCGAGACTGTATCGAAGTGGGTGTCTGATGTGCAGAGTTATGCACTAAAGCAAGCCGAGAAGGGTATCGCAGTGCCCGGCTATAAGCTGGTCGAGGGTCGTAGCAATCGGCGTTACAAGAGTCAGGACTTGGTTGCCGAGAGGTTGAAAGAACACGGCTTCAAAGAGGCGGCTATCTATGAGCGGAATTTACTCGGCCTGACCGCGATGGCCACCGCCCTTGGTAAGAAACGATTTGACGAAGTGCTAGGCGACTTGATTGAGAAGCCTACCGGCAAGCCTGTACTGGTGCCGAATGCAGACAAGAGAGAAGTAATAGAAAGTAATCATGGATTTTCGGCGATTGCCGATGACCGTAGCTGAGTCGGTAACTCAGCACTTAAACGCTAGGAGCGAATCATGGCATTAGAAGCACACAAAATTATCCTCAACAATGCACGCCTTTCATATGCGTACATCTTTGGCGAAGGTAAAGTTGGCGACAACGGCAGACGCAGCTGGAGCACGACCGCTTTGATCCCTAAGAATAGCCCGCAGGTGCCAGCCATCAAGGCTGCAATCGACGCGGCCAAAGCGAAGGACGCGCAGAAGGTAGGCAAGACCGGCATCAAGTCGCCTTTGCTGGACGGTGACACGAAGAACGACGACGGTGAATTTAAATACACCGGCGCCGAGAACCGTGGCATGTACCTGCTGCGTTGCACGAACTACAACCGTCGTCCGGTAGTAGTTGATCAGAACGTGCAGCCGGTGATTGACCCTGACACGGTCTACTCGGGTTGCTACGCGAACGTGCAAGTGTCTTTCTACGGCTACAACAGTGGCACGAACAAGGGCATCTCTCCGGGCCTTGACGCTATCCAGAAAGTCAGAGACGGCGAGCGTTTGTCAGGCGGTAATGTAGACGCCGCGAGCGTATTCACTGCGGTCGCAGACGACTTCATGGCTTAATATTTCACGGGGGAAAGCGGATGCTGACTGATACGCCGAAAACGTAGGTCTTGAAGTCAGACGCAGCGAGTACCCCACCTAATTTATTGGAGAACACTATGCAAGAAACTAAAGAACCAAAATGGTTTAAAGACCGTGTATTTTTCGATCAACCTGCAAGCTTGGTTATCGGCGAATACAAAGATTATGTCGTGCCGTACAACTTGGCCACGCTGGCCGCAACACACAAACGTCGCGCCGAAGCAATTCGGAAACGTCCTTAATGAATAGCCCAGCCGGAGGTGGCGCACATAACACCGGCAGCGGGGGCCACGTCATCTTTCTGGTCGTCGTTCAGCGTGGTGACCCCGTACTTTTAAAAAGAAAGGATTTTTATGAACCCAATAAGATGTAAATTGGCAGTCGCTTTACGCACAGCACGAGCGGCAACAGGCTGGACCCAATCTGAGGTAGCCAATCACCTGCGTTTGCCTAAACAGGCGCTCCCTCGATTGGAAAGGGCTCTACAAAACATTAGTGCCGACTACTTGCTTATGCTTGTGAATTTTTATGCTGAGCGGGGGGTAAAGATAATTTACGCGGAAGAATCTTTCGTGCGTGTTGAAATTAATGACAAAGCGTTAGCTTGCGCGCGCCAGCGTTTAGAAGAGAAAAACGGATGACCAAACCACAAATTATCAGTATCCAAATGGTGCCGGCCGGTGTTGAGCTGGTACTGCAAGCGTTGAACAAGTTGCCCCGCGAACAGAGCGACGCTTTGTTCCTCGAGATACTTGAGCAATATAAGTCACAAGTTTTAGTTGAGGAGCCGACAGAGTGACAACCCTACGCATTGACCTTGAGACTTATAGCAGCGTTGACTTGAAAAAGTGCGGCGTGCATAAGTACGCAGAGTCGGATGACTTCGAGGTCATGCTGTTTGCCTATGCCTTCGACGACGAGCCAGTGACCGTCGTCGATCTGGCAATGGGACAGAAGTTGCCGGCAAGGGTTGTCTCGGCTATCAATGACCCGGCTATCATTAAGGCTGCCTATAACGCGGCCTTCGAGATTACCTGTTTGAATTGCCACTTTCAAATGCAACTTGACACAACGCAGTGGCGTTGTACTAGCGTGCATGCTTTATACCTCGGCCTGCCCGGCAACCTTGCTGATGTCGGTAAGGTCATGGGCCTTGCAGCCGACCAGCAAAAGAAGTCAATCGGCTGGCAGTTGATCCGTTACTTTTGCCTGCCATGCAAGCCGACGATTAAGAACGGTGGCCGCACTCGCAACCTGCCGCATCACGACCCGGCTAAGTGGCAGCTGTTCGTAGACTACTGCGCCGGCGACGTGGTCGCTGAGAGGGCGATTGCCACAAGGCTGGCCAAGTTCCCAGTCCCTGCAAAAGAGTGGCGCCTGTGGGCCCTTGACCAGCGCATGAACGCCTACGGTCTGATGCTTGACCGTAAGCTGGTGACGAATGCCATCGAGTGCGACGGTATCTTTAAAGAGAGGATGCTCGCCGAGGCGGTCCAGCTAACTGGCTTATCTAATCCGAACAGCCGCAACCAGCTACTTACTTGGTTGCAGGCTGAGGAAAGCGAAGACATTAGCGACATCACTAAGAAGAACGTCCCTAAAATTCTCGAAGCAACCGACAGCGCGATTGTGCGTCGGGTGCTCAAGCTGCGCCAAGAACTAGGCAAGACGAGCGTTTCGAAGTTTGCAGCGATGGAGCGTGCTGTCTGCAAGGACCATGCGGTCAAGGGCCTGACCCAGTTCTACGGCGCCAACCGCACCGGTCGTTGGGCTGGCCGTCTCGTGCAGGTGCAGAACCTGCCCCAGAACAAGCTACGCGATATCGACCTTGCCCGTCAGATGGTCAAGGCCGGCAAGTATAACCAGCTTGAGATGCTATTCGGCAACGTGCCTGACACCCTGTCGCAGTTGATCAGGACCGCGTTTGTTGCACGGCCCGGGAATAAGCTTGTGATCGTTGACTTCAGCGCCATCGAGGCCCGCGTCGTGGCTTGGCTGGCTTGGTGCAAGTGGCGTCTCGAGGTGTTCAATACGCACGGCAAAATCTATGAGGCTTCGGCTGAGCAGATGTTCAAGCTGCCGCCCGGTAGTGTAGACAAGCGTTCACCTTACCGGTTCAAAGGCAAGGTCGCGGAGCTGGCGCTAGGCTACCAAGGTGGAGCAGGTGCATTGATCACGATGGGCGCCTTGGACATGGGTCTTACTGAGGAAGAGCTCGAGCCGATCAAGGTTGCATGGCGTACGGCCAACCCGGAGGTCGTCGAGTTTTGGTACGACTGCGAGGCTGCGGCCAAGGCTGCCGTGCTTAACAAGACAGTGCGCGTGCTGAAGGTGGCAGGCGGTAAAGCCGAGCTGCAGTTTAGCTACACGTCGGGCATGCTGATGATCCATCTCCCGTCAGGCCGCGCTCTGGTGTACTCCAAGCCACGCATCGAGACTGCGGACCTGAAGCGAGACAAGACTGACGGCACGAGCTTTACTGTTGCGCGGTCAGGGTCTCTCACATACGAGGGAATGGACCAGAAGACAAAGCAGTGGACCAGACTCTCGACCTACGGCGGAAAATTGGTTGAAAATATTACTCAGGCTATCGCAAGAGACCTTCTTGCTGAGTCAATGCTTGCACTTGATGACGAAGGTTACACCCAGCTCACGACCGTGCATGACGAGATCATCATGGAGGAATTGATTGACGGACCGAGGAACGTGAAGACAGCCGAGGAAGTGATGGGCCGACCGGTCTCATGGGCACCCGGCTTACCGTTGCGCGGTGACGGATTTGAAACGCAGTATTACATGAAGGAGATTGACTGATGGGCGACGTAGATGCAATTCTGAGTGAGCGCGGCTTACGTTACGGGCTGTTTAAAAACCACGCAAGCATATCGCAGAAACTCAAATTTGAGATGCAGGTCCATGAAGGTTGGAATAGGATGGATAGCGATCAAAGAGAGGCCCTTGAAATGATTGCTCATAAGATCGCCCGCATACTAAACGGCGATCCTGACTATGCAGATTCGTGGGTGGATATTGCCGGCTATGCGCAGCTTGTTGCAGGCCGCCTTAGCGGAATTGTCCGATGAGTGTACCTAAAGTTCTGACACCTGAAGACCTATCACCGCTATTGCGTAGAACCGCAGCAACAATTAAGGTTGATGCTAGACGCCGGCCAGAGTCACTGCCACCGAGGCTTAGAATACCGGGCAGCGGCAGACTGCTGTGGCTGGAAGACGATGTTATTGCATGGTTAAAAACTTGCCGGGTAGGTAAATGAGACGCATCAGACCAGACGGGGATTTTGTTGCAGCTTATGCGAACCGCATGAAGCAGCTATTGCACGAGCGTGCGGCACTGCCTCATGAGGAGCTCGAGTATTTAGTTGAAGCGATCTCCAAGCTAAAAGACGAGCGGCTTAAAACCTGTGTTGCTGAGCTGATTGGATGGGGTGACGAAGAGCGTGCAGAGATTGAGACCTTCGTTGCCATTGCGCTAGAGGTAATGAAGCGCACGAACGTATCAAAGCTGCGTGAGTGTGCGCAGATTGTTGAGATTAAATATTGGGTAAAAAATGACGGACAGAGTAAAGACGACACTCGCGGTTGACATGTCTACGGGTGAGCGGTTCTGTACCCACTGCGCCTCGCGGCGGCCACTGCGTACAGGTGGCGAATGGGTACATAGCAGGGATGGATTAACGCGCCGCTGGAAATGCGGAGAGTGCTGGCAAAAGATAATAGAAAGACGCAATGACCGAAATCGCTCAAGTAACAACTGATCAGCTGTATTTTAGAGACCCTGATATTGACCCACCTCCGCGTGCGGTTAGCCTGCTGCTATTGAATCCCGGCGGTGTGCTGATCGTGGGTAATTGGACTGATGATTGTTTAGGCTGGTGTCCAAAGCCACGCATCCCTCGCAGCATCAAAGACAAAATTACAGGAGAAAAGAGATGATCATACGAGCAGCAGAGATGACCGCGCCTCTTGGGAAAAGAGGCAGGTCTGCAAGCAGAAGTCATGTGCTGTTTGACTACTTGATTGAAACCTACAACCTGAAAAACAATGCAGGCTTAGCTGAAGCGATTGGGCTTCTTGAGCCGACAGTTAGTCGGATACGAAATAAAATACTTCCTATCTCAGCGGCTACGATCCTTGCCATCCACGATGCAACTGGGATGACAATAGCAAAGATAAAAGAACTGGCAGCTCAATCATGAACTACCTTGTTCTTCTATTTATCTTAGGCTCGACGTTAGTCGGTCTCGGGGTATTCTGCGCAGCAATATGCGCAGCGGTTTATCTGATGAGCGATAACTGATTATTTAGGTTCTTTACCTTCGACGGTTAAACCTTCCTTGAGACGGCTCTTCTTTTCTTGGAGCGTCTCACGTTCTTTTTCTGCCGCTTCTTCTGTTACGGCGCCGGACCCTTCAAGCCTATTGATGCGCTTGATCTTCATGTCCAGCTCACGTACCAGCTTGCTGCGCTCAGACTTACTGATCTCCTCAGACAGCTCGAGGTCAACAGGTTTGATCTTGATGCCGACCGTGTTTGCCAAGGCATAACCCGGTTGCACTGGCAGGCCACCTTTATCGACACCTGTGTAGCCAAGCACAGACTGGCCAGTGGTGTTGGCAATCACGTTCATCGCCCGGTCCCAATGGTAGTTGCCGATTGCAACCGCAGGTGCGAACTGCTGCCACATCCACTTGGCCCGTTTTTGACCGGCCTCTGCGCTGGTGTCTGACTTGTCAACGATGTCTTTACCGAAGAACGAATCTTTATTCCAGAGCATTACGCCAAGCGTATTAAGGATTGGATTACTAGGCGTTATCGGTTGCAGGATTGGGATGCCGCCAGCGTTTGCATGCGCGTCAAGCAAGTCACCGCCCGGGAATACGCGGCTAACGTCAAGGAACAACGGGAGGTTAGTCACGTCGTCCATGCCAAGGCGGATCGCCTTCGGCGTGCCGAGAGTTGCACTGTAACCCTTCATCCAATCTGGCAGGTTTTTACGCTCTTCAGACTCGAACTCTTTTACGCGATTTCTAAACTCAGGGTCGGTGACATACCGGCGAATCACAGTCCACCAATCTTCATCTTCTCCGCCGCCAAGAGACGCGGCCATAGCGTACATTAGCGCGTTGACCGTGTACAAGGCACCAGCTGGAGCAGCGTAGCGCCAAGGCGTCTCTAATGCTGTGCGGACCAGAGGCGGCACGACCTTGTAGGTGTACGCAAAGAACGGCAAAGCGAAGTCGCGCAAAGCTCGAGCGGTCTTCGGCATGTCGTCGTAAGTGAACAGGAATTGCTGCGAGAATTCAACCGAATCATCGACGCTAATTCCGCGCTTGCGAGCATCGCGGTAAATCAGATAGCGGAAGAAAGTATCCTCAGCTTGGTAAGCTTTGGCCGCTGGCTTACGAACAAACCACGACATTGCGTTCCAAACTGTATCGACACCTCGCTTGAGTCTTGACTCGCTGACCTGAGCCAAAGCTTTCAGCTGCTCAGGCATCTCGTTCAGAAGTTCTGCGCGATTAAACGTGCCGCCGAATAGGCCAGCGTCTAAAGCCTCATCGACCATCGGATCGTTCTTAACCAAGTCACGGATTGCGCCTGCGTATTTACCGATGTCCCAATATGAGACTCCGGCAAAGTGCGCCATCGTCAAGTTGGACAGGACGTTGTTCGCGTGTGATACAGGATTCAGGACGGTCTTGCCTTCCTTCCACATCGACAAGCCTTTGAGGTACATCTTGATCAGCTCTGATTGTTGACTGTTGTCAAAGCCTGACAGGTGGTCCATGATCTCAGCCGGCACCCACTTACCGGCCAGCTTCCCATATCTACGGGCCATCGTGTCTTCGACCTTAGTCGTCGGCACTTGGATGTAACCCGGTTGCTCTTTCTTACTGGCGTAGTCTTTGGCAAGGTTCTCGTACAGGCGGCCAAGAGCGATGTCTCGCTGCGACTTGTTGTAGCCCATCACGAAGCGGAACATTGCGTCCCGAATCTCGCCCATGTCATCACGCTCTTTGCGCGTGTAATCGCGCCAGACTGTGACCACCTCGTCGGTCGCCGGGTCGTATGCCTCATCCCGAACTTCCCAGCCTTCATCTAGCCAGTCTTGCAGGTCCTCGACCGGCACGTTCTCAAACATACCTCGAGACTTCAGACTGGAGCCGCCAATACCCTGCATCGTTTTCTGCCGGCCGAACAAAGCCTTAGCGGCCTTTGCCCATGACTTGACTTCATCGCCAAGCTTTTGCTCGTAGAAACGTGGGAGGTACTTACCGTCCCAACGACCAGCGGCGCCGGGTGATAGCATGCCCAGACGGACAAGCTCAGCGGACTGCTCTGACATAATTGATTGGATTGATGCGGCCAGCTCGAGCACATGCTTGGCTGGCTTTGATCCGCGCTTGAGCTCGCCTTCGATGATGTCACTGATCATCTTCCGCTCTTGCTCTGGCAGGTCTTTCATCTTGCTGGCCACGTCAACGGTCAGCCTCTGAGCGCGTTCGACTTCGGCTTTCATCTTGCGCATTGCACGGCTAAGCTCAGGACTCACTGGCTTCAAGCCGATACGGTCGAGAACATTATTGGCTACATTAGCGGCCAGATTGTATGCCTTCGCACCTGCACCGAAACGGAAGCGGCCAAGCTCATCACGGCTAAGAATCCAGCCTTCGGTCTCTTTGCCGCGCTGGCTAAAGCTTACGGTGTCTCGCTCTCCGCCAAGCTCGCGCCGCCTTTGAACGCCTTCTCTACGCCGGCCTTCAGTCGGTGCAGCTTTAGTCGCAGTGCTTCCGGGACCGGGCGTGTAGCCTTCGAGCGTGGTTCTGCTGATGATGCCGCTGATTCGGCCGGCTTCGTACTCTTCATTGGTGACATCTATTAACCTCTCTTTCAACCCCTCTACCTTAACACGAGGGATACTTGCAAGTGGCGCAACTTCTGCTCCATCTGGGCCACGGGAATTATCAATTGCAACAATCTCGAAAGCCGGGTCGTCGCCGAAAGTTTCCTGCAACTTGCGGATGGCTTCACTGGAACCGGCATGCCCTTTGACTAAGGCAGCGACTGGGACTGTGCGCCCGGTCTTCATTGCTCTTGGGAATACGCCGTTCTTTACGGCCTCTGCTGGGTCGCGGTAGACGTAGGAGATGAGCACGCCATGACCGGCGTCGAGCGCCAACTGGACACGCCTCTTTGCGCTGTCGTAGCTGGACATGGTGCCGTCGTAGACAATGTCCGCTGCATTAAGGCGGTCGCCTAAGAACTTCTGCACGCTAGACTTACCAGCCCCGCCGCCGCCAGCCATGAATGCTACGACTCCGTTCGGGCCAATCTCTTCAACGCGTTTTGCGTAAAGCTTGTCAATGAAATTACCTACGGCCTCATGCACCTCTGCTGCACGCGAACGATCTGCGCGGTACTCTGGCGACAGCTCACGAGCGATGTCAGCGTCCAGCACCTTACCGCCGTCTGTGCCCTTGAGGTTGTTGTACTCTTCGGCCAACGCATCGAAGTCGTTATCGACGCGGTCTTGCAAGGCGTCGCCGATGTCGCCTTCACGACGTTGATATCGGATGTCTGGGCTAGTGGCTGATCTAATTTGAGTCGGCTCGAATACTACGTATTCAGTGTACGGCGTTCCGTCTTCTTGAGTTTGCGTAAAAACTGCGCCATCAAAACCTTCTTTTTTTAGACGTTGAATTTTATCTTTAGTAAAAACGCCTATGTCACCATAGTCTTTTGCAGTATACGGGTTTGCAATATTCAAATACGCAGGAATAACATTTGCGCCTTCAGATTCTCCGGCATAAATATTTGCTGCTCTTGTATTCTCAGTAAAATAAACGCCATTAGTTGTATCAAATTTCGATACGTTAGTACGGGTTCCTCGATACACCACCAACGGCTCGCCGTTCCCATCCACTACTTTGCTGTCTTTAAAGAACCGTTTGAATTCCGGTGTCTCTGTTTGGCGTTTACTAAACGCCGGCAGCTCTCGAGCAGGTAGGAATTCAGCGAGACCGCCCTTGACCAGAAACGCTTTAAGCGCAGGCTGGCCAACAATCTTTTCAGTCGATCCATCCTTGCGTTTAAAGGTGTAGGTACAAGTCATCTCAGCCGCCCATCTCCTGATCGATTAGCAACATTCCAGCCTTGTCTTGATCTACAAGCTGGATGCGGGCTAAGAGATCGCCATACTCGCCAACACTGGTGCGCTGAATCTCGAGGAACTGAAGCAAGAATTGCTGGACCACCGGGTCAGAATCGGCTTGCTTGTACCAGTCCATGTAATCTTCATACAATTGCAGCTCGGTCTCGTACCCTAGTTCGACCGCGTCGCTCAGGGTATTGATAGGCTCATTCATTGCCTCGATGGCAGGCACCTTGGCCACACCACCGACGTCATTCAGAAACTGCACATGAAGCTGGTAGTGCGCCAACTCGGCTGCGCTTTCGGCGGCAAAGAATTTCTGTGCGCCAAAGTAGCCGATGCGTTGCAGCTGGTTAGCGATGTGCTTGTACAGGTTCGAAGCGTAAAGCTCCGAATGAATGGCGTCATCAATCAAAGCCTTGAGGCTGCTATCGATAATCATTTTGGGTGTCATATTAAACCTCAATCACAGTTGATCGAAACCGCGCCGGAGTCTTCCAACTCGGACAGGATATCAAGGAAGTTGTCCTGCACATAGTTAATTTGCGCAGCATCGGGACGTGCTTTAACGGCGGCCTCAGCGCGGGTCTTGGCAAGACCACGTTTGTTTAGGCCGGCAAACAATTCGGTTAAGGGTTTAGCTTTAGCTTCTTGTGCTAATTTTTCGGCAACACGCGGCCCGACGAAAGCTTCCCGCTCTTTTCCTTTGAGAGGGCCAGTGCTTTCACCCTTTGCGCCAGCCTTTGCAGCTGGTCCGGCGACTTTGCCGCCAGCCATTTGTCGTGCTGGTCCTGATCCAGATTCGGCTGCTGCGCTAATTCGTTTTCCATCGAAACCCTCTTTTGTCAAAAGCGACTTCGCCGCTCCGGCGTAGTCTTGGCTAGTAACACGTAGTTTAACACCCAGCTTTTTATAAAGCTCTTGTTCTGGGTACCAGATCAAAGCTTGCAAAGCAGCGGGTGGTACGCGCTTGCCGGTCTGCTGTTCCACCAGTGCTACCATTTGGCGGACCACGTCTCGCAGGCGTTGGCGTTCGCCGCCTCCGCCCGGTGAATCCTTTGGCTTGTCTGCCGATTTTAAAATAGTACCGGCTGCTCCGACAAGATTTGTTTTGTATCTTTCTTTTGAATCAAACTTGGCACGCTCTTTTATAAACTGCCTGTTGTGCAAACTGTTTACAGCTCGAGCCAAAGCGATAGCGCCGTCGTCCGACTTCATCGCTTCATCTACTAAAGCTTGGTCGAAGTCGGCAGCAAACAGCCCCCTACTAGAATCGCCCTTCTCTGCAATAGCACTGCGAAGGTTGGCTACTTGCTTAGCAAAAAGCTTTTCATCAAACGCCGGCAACTTACCAGTCAAACGGCCAATGGTTCGCATGAACCACATGTCCATAGTTACCGGCTCGAAATTACCTGACAGGTTACTGTAGAAACCGAAACCAATCTTGGGACCAAACACTGCCGAGCCAAGCATCTTCTCGTTCATCGACTCGCCGCTAATCTTAAAGCCTATGCTTTCAAGTTCGCGCTTGGTAAATTCCGTTTGCAAGAATCGGCGAAGCAGGTCCGGTCCCATCTCTTCGAGCAGGCTGTTAGCTAGAGCAAAGTTCTTACCCATAGCTGGAGCAGACTTACCGGTGCCTACTTCAGGGAACTTCCCGGTCTTACGGAAAGCCTCGTATTGATTTGAGGCATACCGCAGATTGTCTTCCACGTTCATCGTCTGGGACGATATCGCGGTAGCTATCAGGAATGCGTTCCGAGCATTTTGATCCGTGTTCAATTCCGGATACTTGACCGCCATAGTGCTCAGCGTTCTTCTCACAGTCTCGTCGTACCATTCGACCGCATTGCCTGCGCTCTTGATCGCGGCGATTGCTTCAGCCGCCATCATCTTGGCTACGGTTGTGCGGTCTTCAGGCTTGTTTAAATCAAGGGAAGACATGCCTGCATCGCGATAGCGTTTGTCCAGCCACTCAACTACCGGAGGGATGCCGCCGACGAAAGGCGTTTCAAAAGCTTCGCTCTTCGTCTTGCCAGTCATCAAACCCAAAGCGGTAGCTTTGTATTCAGCCTCAGACAACCCTAGCGAATCCGCTACTGAACGGAAGGTGCCTAAATCTTTCTCCGGCTCAATTGTTTTTTCTTCGGCTTTCTGCCGCTTAGCAAACGCTGGTGCTTCTTCCAAAGACTGGACCGGCACGGCGTCGTGCTTATTGCCTAGCAAAACGACAGCACCGCCGTTGCCGAATGGCGCAATGTAGCCATCAAACCCGGCGTCAATGACTGCCGACTCGAAAGCATTAGCGTTAGGCTGGGAAGGGATCAGGCGGGTTGCCGGATCGTAGATGTTGTTGAGTCGGACCTCGTGAGCAAAGCGGCCTACGCCGCTCTCAGGGCGAATGCCCTTGCCTGTGTCCACATAGAAATAGATGCGGTTACCAATCCGCGAGTCAGTGCTCTGACGTAGGCGGCCTGCCTCTGCGCCACGGATACCCGTGCCGTAGTAGTTACCGCTTAACGAAGTTTGGACTCTGGGCGAGTAGTGCCGGCCGACGACTGAGATTGCGCCTTCGATTGGCTCTCCGTAGCTTGGGAGCTCACCGCGCCTACTTTTTGCAGGTACTGGTCCACCTCGTTCTGCAGCTTGCTGTACGCCTTCAGCTCCGGCGGGGATATTTGTTTCACGTTGTTCTCCTTGAGTTCGATCCTTACGATACGCGATAAGCGCCTCGCGTGCAACCATCTTGGCCTTGACCAGATCACGCATGTAAGCATCGACTTTAGCCGACTGGCCACGTCCCTGCGTAGCTTTGCCGCGCAAGGTGGCCATCAGGTTGTCGATAATACTTAGCCACTTCTCGACGAAACCTTTGAACCCTTCCGGGTCAGCTTGCTCTACATCAGCCCAGAATTGCTTGTCAACGGCACGGTTGCCAAGGAAGTCGGCGGTCATCTCTGACCGAGTTACCGGGTCGGCTATCAGCTCCTGAATACGCGCTTCGCGTGCAGCCGGGTCAGTGATACCTGCCAGCTCAGCCTTAGCCAGAAACTTCTCGAGATAGGCACGCTTGCCCTTCTCGGTTAGGTTGTCGTCATAGAGCGAATCTATTGCCGCGACGAACCGCTGAGCCGGCGTGTCAGTTAGACCTTGGCGGGCTTCAGCTAATGCAATTTGTTCGACTCTGTGCTTGAACTCGTGGAGCGATGTCCGGGTTACGTTGATGTCCACGTTCGCGGTGTTGACAAAAGCTCTGCCGCCAAGTGCAAGACCGTTCAACGCCGTCGGACTGGTGTCATGAAACGCGTACAGCTTACCGCCGAACTGGCTGTCCAATGCGTCCGCAACAGCATTAATTTCGGCAGTCTCTGCGTCAGGTGCAGGGTTTAGCTGCGCAGGTACTTCTACGTTATTAGCGGCAGCCCATCTTTCAAGAGACTGTTGCGCAGCTGTTCTTGCTTCTGTGGCGACAACTTCTCTGTCTGCTTGCGCAGCAGGTAAGTTAGGCACTGCGGCCGGTTCAGCTTCCGGGATTGAGATGAAATTGTCTTCGACACTTGGGGCTTCCGTGGTTGGTGCCAGCCGCAATTTATCAAGACCGAATCTCTGTTCGGTCTCAAGGCTTGGCACAGGTAAAACCGAGGCTTCCATTGTAGGCTCGATACGCCCCGGAATCTGTTGTATTTCCGCCACAGGTCCAAGCGTTGGCTCAATACGACCCATGTTGAGGACAGGCGCCGGCGTAGGTCCAAGGATGTCGTTAGCGTCGCCAGCCAGCTGCTCAGCTGCGGCAATCGCGTCAGAGGCCGTAGCGGCTTGCTGGAGCGACGCGGTAGCCGCTTGCTTGTCCTGCTCCAAAAGAACCGTCCGAGCCTCACTGGCGGCCGTCTTGGCAGCCGTAGCCTGCTCTAAGCTGATCAGTGTCTGGTCGTAGGTTTGCGGGTTCAGAGCAGCAACAGCTGCTTGGCGTGTACCGGCGGGCTGAGCACCAGCAACGCTTTGGTCAATCGTCCGTGCAATCTCTTGCTCAGGTGTGAGCTGGGTTTTAGTTCTAACGCCTTGATAAGCCCCGGGGCCAACACCGCCCAAAGCACCAAGAATTAAATTTGCAGCGGAATCTTCGCCAATTTCTTTATTAACAATTTGTGAGCGAATACCAATATCAGAAGCTAAACCCTCAAAAAGTTCCTGAGTACCTTGTTCAACTGCTGCAGCGGGAGCAGCTATACCAACCCTACCTAAAGCTGTTTTGCCGCCAACACGGTTTAGGATATCGTTATAAGCCCCGGTCAAAAACTTACCAGTAATACGGTCGCCTACAGCAGCAACCATACCCTGCAACATTGCGCCGTTCTCGGCTGCTTTATCCGTTACGATTGTTCGGGCTTCTTGCGGCGATACGTTTCGTTTGATTAACGTCTGATAATAAGGACTGGCTTCTTGTAATTGAGCGTCAGTTAATTTGCTTATGTAAGTTCTTGCGGCGTCTGCTGCTTCACCGGCAGCCATACCACCGCCAACTCCAGCGGCGGCTGTTGGGCTTCTCGTGGCCACGATAGTAGCGATAACGGGTGCTAAAGAACCCAACACACTGGAAGCTTGAAGAGCGTATCCAGATAAGGTTGGATCATCACCAAAACTTAATTCACCTTTAAAAATATTGCCGGACGGCGTAGACCCAGCAATTATCTTTTTACCTGTTATAGAAAGGCTGTCTTGAATATCTTTTTGAACGCGGTCGCCATACTGCGCTAATTCAGCAGTACCCGGAATAGCCGGGACGCCAGACAAAGCGCGATCAATCGTAACTTTAGCCGCTTCTTTATCTGCAGTTTGTTCAGCTACGCTTCGTAAACCAAAAGCGTCAGCTAAAGCAGTTTGGGCAGTAGTAATTAAACGACCAGCTGGAGTAGCGGCAAACGCGTCCCCGGATAAAACATTCCGAACAAGACCTCGAAGTCCTGTTTCAATTCCGCTAGGGGTTTTTAAAGTACCGCCTACAATTGCGCCACCGAACTGTTTGCTTACGTCGCCGACGAATTCGCCAGTTTGATAATCGCTATCTATGTAAGGCTCAACTTCGGAAACCACACTCTTCACTGTCGGTGCGCGTTGCTTGTTAAGAGCAGAGACTACTCGGCCAACACCGGGCGTAACTACGCGGGGTGCTTTGCCTTCTCTGATGTTTTGCGCTTCGGTGACAGCTTCGGGGCTGATAGGACCTTGACCTAAAGCTAGTCGCTTATCAATCTCTGCCTGCTGGTTAACCGGGGGCGCGTTGTCCATCACGCTGCCGGAGCTTGGCGTAAAGACGTCTTTGATTACTTTGGCAGCACTCTCAATCAACCCCGGCTTGTCGGCGTCCTTGTCTACCTTGCCTTCGAAGGTAGTAGGCTCGGCTGGTTTGTTAGGCGCAGGCGCAGCTGCGCTAGTCAAATGCGCGACGATCTCATCGTCTGAATAACCGGCTTTACGTGCTGACGTTGCATCAAATTTATTCTTTGACGCAAGATAGTCCGCAATCTCTGCGCGGCTATAACCAGCTTTTAATGCACCTTCGACGTTAAACGCCATGCCGTGTCCTTACTTTGAATCGAAAGAAGTGATTGGCAACGCCTTTTTAACCGGACCAGCAGACGAAGGAACTTTACCAGTAAGCACCTGCTCAGCAATAGCACGCTTCTCAGCAGCCGGCTTCTTGGCAAACTTCGGGTCTTCTTTTTCCATCTTCAACTGGATGTCGGCAATCTTTTTATCGTAATCAGAACCCTTCATGCCAAGGTCTTTTTTGCTACCGTCACTCATAATTGCAACGGCATTACCGTCCGCGTCCGTCATCACACGCCGAACAACACTGGCTTTGTCGCCGCCACCGCCTTGGTTTCTAAAGATATTACGTTTTTCAGCAACCGCGATTTCACCCGCTTTACCGGCCACGTCCATAGCAGAAACATTTTTAAGATAACCCGCATCACCGGCAAAACTCTCGGCTTCGGTTTTCTTGGCTTTAATTCCCTCGGCTGCTTTAGTAAGACGGTTCTGTTGGCCGGCTGCCCAATCAGCCGCTTCAAGTTTGGCTTTATCTTCAGATAAGCCGGAGTCCATAAGAGCCTTAACCTTAGCCTTTTCAGCTGCTGCTAAATCTGGCGCAAGAGCAGC
>Ga0070748_1000191_pt1 | contig 32187 bp, 30 predicted proteins | sample VirMetDEL_Nov_12_FD_77015 | JGI IMG/M metagenome (GOLD analysis project Ga0070748, IMG submission 77015) | Aqueous microbial communities from the Delaware River and Bay under freshwater to marine salinity gradient to study organic matter... | ecosystem: Environmental > Aquatic > Marine > Coastal... | reverse complement strand
TTGTAGTGACGGAACTTCTTACGCTCTAACTCAAATTTGTCATAATTTAAGTTATTAGGATTTAAGTTCCTAATATAACCATTTGGTTCTGTATTCCACATTACTCTTTCCGCTTGTGTACCTGGATTAGGTGTAGGCGGTGGGTAAGCAGATCCTATTGGAAATTCTCCACGAGAATCTGTGATATCCCAGAACTGATTGAACCTGTATTTCTGTTCCTCCTTTGAATATAATATATCAATATTTGTTGGATTAACCTGAGGATATCGTATGATTTCTGGCGCGTTGTTCTTAGGAGATAAGTTCAATCTCAAAAGTCCAGAACACTGTTCACTATTGTAAATAGTAGCCTCATCAAAGTTAAAATCCAATACATGAAATCTATCATAGCAATTCTCATCATAACTGTATGCCTCCATGTAATACTCAATACTTCTGATTGTATTTACTTGCTGTGGAGTCACTGTTGCGAACTCTACTTCAAACGGATAATCAACACCGTAGAAGTTACAGTAAAGATCACATCTAAGATTGTGTTTCCAAAAACCGCTGTCATCAACGCTCAGGAAATTATTCTTAGAAGGCATTAGTAAATTAGGATGCCAGTCATGATAACTTATCCAACCTTCAGTTTTAGGATCATAACTAACAGTCCAGCTCGCACTTCTAAAGTATGCCGGATCTCCAAGCTTGATTGGAAGAGTACGGTTAACTAAAAAGTCATCACCTGAAACATAAGTCACAACATCTGCAATATCCTTTCTCAGTTCATAATCTTTCTTACAGAAGTAAGCAAGCTGATTCTGATTATCATATATTGTTTGACAGCCTATACCTGCTACCGGATTATCTGTAAGATCAAAGTCAGGGAAGTCTTCAGTTAACTTATAAGGTAAGAACTCTGCAAACCACCATTTCATGTCTTGCATTGAAATCTCTTTTACACCTTGTTGCATGTGGAAAATCTTTCCTTGGTTCTGACTCATCCAGAATAATCCAGAAGAAGTATTCATGACAGCCAGTCTATTTTGGCAAGATCCATATTCATACGGCTCATCCGTATTTACTATGTTTTGCAAAGGCTGGTTAAATAATCCGCCGTCACCAATTGTAATTTTGGTACCTGCATCAGTCTGTAGTTGATCTACTCCCATGAATTGAATTGGCGCCTCATTCTCAAATAGGAATAAAGATCCATTCTTATTCACAGGTTTTACAGCAGTAACCCTGCTCTTGAAGTCTCTGTAGTTATTTGGTAACCATACTTTCCAATAGTCTTTTTCATTCTCAAGCTGTTGTGGTAGAGAATACATCACTCTGTCCGGTCTGTAAACGAAACAGTCTTCGGCCACAGTTGGATCGTAATTTCTTTTCTGAGTGTTACCCCAGCTAATGAAGTTGTTGAACAGTCTTGATATACTCAAGCTGTAATCATACTTGAAGAAGTTACCAGACTTAATAATAGATGTGTTGAAGATCTGTATAAGATCAGAATATCTATATGGGTCATAGTGACGTTCAGTATCTGCATCACCCCAATCACGTAATTCTACATTTACTTCAGACTCTACAAAGAAATCTCTTACACCTGATTGGAATAAATATATGTATGATTCTTTTGCAGTAAAGATTCCTGTAGGACCGTTTCTGTCAAAGTTGAATTTTGTTCCTGGGAAAACCCAAGATCCAGGTGAAAGAATGTTACTCGTAATACTATTTATTGTCTCCCCTACATCAAACGGCTCAGTGTCCATTTGATATCTAGGATAAGGTAACATGTTGTGAAGCTTATAATTGAATTCCGCTAAATCAGGCTGATCAAATAACCAGTCATAGAAGTAGAAGAAAGTATTCTTTTCTGTAAATCTTCCTATGTAAATATCTCCACCGAATTGTACACCTGAACTAGAGTTAGCAATATCAATTTTACAAGTGGTAACAGGTACTTGCATGATCCCTTCTATTTGACCATACTGATTACGTATTCTTTGCTTTAATCCTACGTAGTGACTTGAAGCCGCAGTGTTGAAAGGAATTAAAGGATCTGAATATGTAGCTCCTGGAGCAGTACCAACAGTTCTTCTAGAAGTATCCGTAGTCAAAGGATTCTGAACATTGGCTGTAGTACCAAGAGCAACTGTTCTACCACGATAGACATTGTTAATACGGTGCGTATTTTTATAGTCTTGTACTTCAGGATCTAAATAAATAGCATCATCTATTCCACGTTTACCATTACCTGGAATAGGTGCACGGAATCTATTATACCAGCATTCAGACTGATATTGTAACGCATGTTGTCTTGCTTTAGAAAAGGCTCTGATGACATCTAAGGTGCCATCAGTACCCTCAGCAAAATATCTACTGAAAGTTGGTAATGCATTAAGTACACGCAGAGGCCCTGGTATTGTACTTAAAGGACCATTAGTCTGCTCCCAGTTGTAAGACATACCAATTTGACCTGGTGTATTAGGCGAAGCTGTTGATGAACCCTCAAGAGTTGAATAGTAAAGGCCATTATTTATACCTAATATATTTTGACCCATTACAGCACCTGTAGTATATTGTAGGTTAGCTGCAGCCTGACCAGCTGTATAAACAGCTGTTTGGTTAAGTAAACTTAAAGCTCCTATATCCCAAGGAGTTTGTAAAGCTATAGCACCAGCAGGTCCTGCAAATACATTCACACCAATTGGCTGAGTACCTAGGTTGAATGATTTAGGTCCCTCGAAAGTAGTCTTACGTTCACCATTTAGGGCAAGCATTGCAAAACCAACACCGGCTACTGTAGAAACAATTAAACTAAGGTTTGTTACAAACTTGTGTTTAGGATGCTTGTCAGGCTCAATGAATTGTCCATTAGTTACACCATTAAACTCACCATAAATCCTAAGCTCTTTAGCAGACAGAAATGGGTTTTTGAATGATGTATCAGGCGAGTGGAATGTGAAATGTGACTGCGAATAAGCCGTTTGAATATAGTCATCATTCTCACTGTCAAGGTTATAGTTAGGTTCTTGTGTAAGCATTGAGATATCCGGACTTAAATCATTGTAAGGGTAGTTAGGATATAATCCTTGACGCCCTGTGATTCCACCTTGGATATCATACTCACGCATGTTGTTAATCATACCCTTAGCCAGGATAGATTTGTTACCTTCTCTTGTACCACGCAAAATCTCATAACCAACAATGTTTGGAATTGGATTACCTTGGTTATCAAGAGGCGGTTGAATATTATTAAACTGAACAGCCATTACACGTATAGTGGATCCATTTGATGGATTGTAATGACATGTCTCTAAGTTACTTGTACTTCCTGTAGCGTTGTTATCAGGAAACTTATGATGCCTAATTGGTTTACCACATAAATCAAAAGCAGGATCTGATGAACCCCAGATAGGATTAGAGCTTGCGTTCCAAACTTCCGGACGATCATCATCATATTTTTCAGTAGATTCCCAATAACCCATTTTACCACGAGCAATTACTACACCACCATCATCTAAAACAGATGTGGTAAATGATGTTACGGAAGCTGTGTTTCCTACACGCCATGCATAAGGAGTTAATCCATTAGCAATATCAACGGCAGCATCTTGGCCACCAACTATTGCTGTATCTGAAGCAACTGCAACACGACCAGGTATGTGAAATGAAGGAGTCTTATCCCCAGTATCATACACCCAACGCACAAAGAAAGGATATACCTCATCACGCATGTGTCCAGTTTTGTTACCACCTTTACGGTAATAATCTTTCGGATACTCCACAGAAACCCATTCAGTTTCTATCTGGTTAGCTAAAGGTTGGTAATTGAAATCAAACTTATCGGTAGGTCCTACACGAACAGCGTATTCACCAAGTCTGAAAGTGGCATCAGTTTTATCTGTAACAGGATTTCTTAAAGGCAAAAGATCTAATCCGACAGCAGGCCATCTCTCATCAACTATGTCAATTGTAACACGTTTCTGACGAGTGCTGTAAATACCAACTCTTCTAGCAAAGGTTTGTAAGTTTCTTACGCCAACAAGTACTAACTCAAACTCATCGTAGTCATCATCTATTTCTTCTATGATGATGTCAATTGCACCGGCAATACCAGTGTGATCAAATATAGCTTGTATGTTTGACGGGACAGAGTAATCAGTTACTCGTTGTTGGTTGATTGTATATGCTCCTACAACGTAGTAGGAACCATTTAATAATTCACCTCCACTTGCACCTTGTTCTACACGGAAGCATGCATTAGTAATAAATGGTGCGGTTCTTATAGCATCGCAATCAAGACGATCAGTATCCACACACTCAATACAACCAACAGGAATATACCCCGGGGCTCCGGGTAATTGGGTTCCGTTTTCATCAGTACATGTTTGTATCCAGGGAACGTTTCCTAGATTTAAAGTTCTAGATGGATTGTTACCATCATCCCAGTATACTTCAAAAGTACAATCAAAGTTTTCTTTAGATATACCCTTAATCAAATGTAAAGTACTGAAGTTTAAACATGTGTCATTTACTACAGTTTCATACGTACACAGATCCTCATCAAAGAGTCCTACTTCAGAATCAGTATTATCTGTTGAGAACACCACCCACTTAGCATCTTCTAAGTGAATAAATCCTATGACTGTATAAGGCGCTGAAGCACAAAGCAGATTTGCTGACTCATTACTTAGGTCACCCAAGTCACCTCGAACAGTGTTAGGTATAGCGTTTCTAGCTTGAGACCATGAGTTAGGCTGGGTATAAAGATTATTTACATCTTCTACCAGATCCTTATCAAAGGTCTTTGTACTAACATTAGGTTTTTGTTGCTGCGCCATCTGTAATATTAAAACATTCGGTTATCTGATGAAAAAGCTCTGCGCGACTCAGGCGCTGGATAACTACTAAACATTCTGTAGTACTTATTGTATTGAGCTTTTCTATTCTTCTTCCATACTTTCTTCAACTCACTGTAATTAGGTGTGTTGACAATACTTAATGCATACACACGAGCTTCTCGGTGTCTTCCTTCAATCAATTGAATCTTACCTGGAGAAACTGGCACGTCATCCATTATTAAATTCTCAAGTATTCTTCTCTTCAATGCGTATTCATAATACTCATTAATCATGTCGTGATCTAATACAAGCAAGTTACCGTCCGCGTCTTCCATTAAACCTTGGTAGTTTATGTAAAGCTTCCCGGTTTTGAAATTGGTATAAATCCAACCATCTTTAATCCAAGCAGTAAAAGGACTTTCCCAATAAAGATTAGGGCAGTCACATTCAACATCCATAGCATTATCTAAAATCCTGATTGGTTGTAGAGTAGAGTACGTTCTAGTTTCTGACTTAAGAACCTGGAAAAGCTGTACAGTCTCACCTTTGCAATTAAGGCTGCATGACACAGTATTAGAACTGCAACTTTGGCAAGGATCGTCACAGCAAGGATTACCACACTGGAGACATGGATCACACGGATCCACTACATCTGGTTCACACTCTCCAAGGTTTACTGGAGGCGGTGCCTGCTGATAAACAACAGGATCAATAATTCTTTCTTCAATATGCGTACCCTGAGGCAAATAACTTTTTGTTTCGTATGTTCCACACATCAATGCAAAGTTAAGCGTGTAGAAGTCATTTGGTAGCTTCACACGTCCTTTCTCTACTTCCAGAACAACTTCCTTAGTCATATTGATTTTAAGACCTAGGTCATAGTTTATTTTCTTAGTAACCTTGATCATGTCCTGGTCACTAATTAAATCTTGGAGGTCATACTTTTTAAAGTCACCTTTTACATCAACAAGTAATTGTTCAAATGTCCGATATTTCAATGTGTAGTTATAGCTCATTATCTCATTACGTTTTGTGAATCATCAGCACCATCCGTAGGTATCTGAAGACTTGGCATTAACTCTTGAAGAACCATTTGTTCTATTTCAGCAAAAAGATAATCTGGAATATCCAATGCACGATCTTGTTCTGGTTTACAATCAGTAGGGTCATTTGTGCAAAGAAGGCTGTCAATATTTTCATCAAACATTGCCTCAATTCTTATAGCTTCCCATTCTACATCCGGAATGAACATGTAGTTATCAATCAGCCAAAAGTATTTAGATTTGTTGTACTTGAAGTAAGTACTCTTAGTCATGTTAGCATAAGCACTAGGGTAAGTCATCTCAATTCTTTGAGACTGATCGATAGTTGTTACTTGTCTTATGATTGGTCCTGTGCCACCTTCCAAAAATTCAGGAAGCTTGTCTTTAGTTCTTTTGAATGTACAGCCTGTTCTAATACCAGTACAACAAGCAGCAACTCTATCAACATCAATCAGCTCTACACAAGGTAGTTCTTTAAACAAACCATGATGAGTCATGATTTTTCCTTCATTCTCTTGTCTTCTTAAAAGAAGCTTTGCATACTTCATAATTAAGCTATAAAGGAAACGGTCCGTTAAAAACGGATCTTCCTTAACGGCTTTCAGTACGTTACGTACTCTTGATGTAGTATCACCTATTTTTGTTGACATAAGTATTACATTTTAAATTCATCCCAGTTCTCAGGCACCTTAGCACTCTGAGCAAGTATATAATCTTTCTTACGCATTCTGGCATACATGGTTGAGATTTTTCTAGTATTGTCTACCACAATATACTTAGCCCAATCTGTTTTAAAAGTATCTGAGGCAGCTTTTCTAAACTGCTTCACTGCTTTAAACGCCCATACCTGTTTATTCTGAAACGGGTATTTGCTAGGCCTGTTAGTATAAAAAATCTTCAGAAGCTTGTTATCTGAATCCCAGTTTTTATGATTTGCTACCACACCATATTGTAAGGATTTCCTTACATCTACGTTCTGCTTTTTTGCTGGAGGACAAGAACCCATAAATATGTACCCTAATCCATCCGGTAGCTCTACACCATCTCTGTTGTCAATGACACCTTGGTAAATGTTACCGTTGAAAGTGTTAATTATCTTTTTGAACTGTTGTAGAGAAATGCCCTCATGCTCGGGAAACTTCTCTATGAACCTATCGTACAGGTCTTTGTTCAGCAAGTTAACTCTCTTTGGTCTAAACCGTGGTGCATTCAGATCAGGTTTCTTAAAACTTTTCATCATATTTTTGCCTTATTATAATATAACTAAATTTTCTGTGTTATACAAGTTAAACCTTGAGGGTTTAGTTTGTAGAACAAAGATACAAAAAAAGAGCCCTGACACTAAAAAAGTAATCAGGGCTCACCTGTCAGTCACAGTAAACCAACAACTATGACACTCGTTTTGCGAGTGATGGTTTAAATACCATCTCCGTCACAAGAGCTATTAACAACTTGATTAAATACAGCCTGTCCAACTTCTTGGTAAGTAAGTGAACCGCTCACAATACAAATTCCTGATAAACCACTTCCCGCAGGAATTGCTGCTGAAGTTTGTAGCTGTGTAATACAATCTATGTAAGTAATATTCAAAACTCCACTCGGGCCTGTATTATTGATGTCAACATTTGTACAGTCACATAAACATTTTCCATTTGCTGTAACTGAATATTCATCAGCAAATCCAGCAGGTGCTGTTTCACCACACATGTATACAGAATCACCTACAGCAATAGGGAAAGTTCTCGTAGGGCCAGAAGCTGTACAATCTTGAATATCTATTTCCACGCAATCTAATAATTCAGATGTTGCAGTAGCTGTTGTTCCAGATGGTGGTGGAGCAATTGTAATTACAGGTGGTGATGTATACCCTGAACCTTGTGCATCTACAGAAATAAAAGTTACAGTTCCTGTACCATCAACTGTTGCTGTTGCTATAGCTCCAGTTCCAGTACCGGTAATAGTAACTGTTGGATTAGATCCTGGTGTGTATCCACTACCAGCACCTATAATATTTATTGCGCCAACACCATTTTGTTCACATGTAACTTCCCAACGATCGCATGCTGGATCAGGTGTAAAGTTTACATTCCATGGTGTTCTGTTTGCTAAAGATTCTAAGTCTTCACAAGTAGGCTGCACGTAACCGTCATAAGCAACAACATCACATGTTTCGTTATCAACCATTATGTTAAGAACGTATGAACATGGTAATCCGCCACCTGGGCAAGAAGGATGCGTTGGCGTTCCCGGTGAAGCCACTGTGCATGTATAAGGACCTGTGCCACCTATTCGGTAACAGACTCTATGTGTACCAGGCGTATTGCTGATCCAATTTAATGTTATTTGAGCTGGTTGTGCTGCCATAATATTTCTTTTTGGTTACTGTGTATTAATAAGTTTTACTCAATGTGAAAAGTTCGCTAAAAATAACATTAGCACCACCTTGATCAAGATTGAATGATGCTACAACATCTAAGATATTAGCAATAGTTGTGTCAATAGTAGAAACTGTACTAAAGTTACTACCTTCTAAATTCTGACCTCCTGAGTCAACAATATAGCTCCAAGTTCCCGCACTTACAACTTGAGCAGTACCACCTAAAGATCTTATTGTAAAATCAACTTCTAAAAGCCATTCTGATGCAGTTGCTGTTTGTAAATCTATCAGCCCGGTACCTGCAATTGAAACAGCATTAACACGAACTAAAATTGAAAGCTCTTGAATATTTGAACAAGTGATCTTACCAGCCATTTTAAGTCTGAAGCTATCACCTACTTGAAACTGGCCTTCAGGAACTGTAAGAGAACCTACTCCAGCGCCAATTAAACTACCAGCAACAGGATCTACAACAGGCGTTGAATCTGCAGTTTGTGCAAATAATCCATAGGTTGTAGGTGTACACTGCGTGTAATTAAAATCAACAGTATCAATAACGTTGTTACCGTTGTCACGGAATGTGATTGTAGTCGTACACTCTGTACAACCAGCTTGCGCGCTAGGTACACAAAGTGTTGCCACCTGAGTAGTGTTTAAAAGAGCTGTTGTGTTTTGCCCAACCGTACTTTCTAATTCTCCAAGTCTTTGGCAAAAATAATTAACAACAGCGGCAAAGGCTTCATCTAAAGTAGATCCTTCAGGAATCACTGTAGTTTCACCACAAATAACTTCAGCGACTGCAATTTCAGCCTGGTTACAAAATAACGCTACAATACGTTCTAAAATTAAAGGCAGTCTGTCACCATTAGTAGCAAGTACAGTAGTGTCACATACTAAATCATCATTAGTCCACACAAGACACGCCGCACGGAACGTCTCTGGACACGGATCTGGATCCGGGCAGTTTGGAGTTCCTTGTGCGCATGGTGGTGGTCCCATTAGTGGTTGATCTTCGCAACCACATGGTGTGCTATGTCCGCAGTCTTTAGTGCTCATCTTATGTTATTATTAAATTTGCTGACATTCCCGTTGCTGGATTACATGGTTCTGCAAGTGTAGTTGCAGGCACATAAGAACAAGGAGTTTGTACGCCGTTGATATCAATAACTAATCTTACATAGTATTGTGTTCCTCCAGTTAAGCTAAGGAATGTACCACTTACTGGGCTAATACCGCCTACACCTGTAGATTGAGAAGCAATTATAGAACTTTGTGTAGAATCCCAAAGCTCTACTATAAGTGTTGCGGCACCACCGTTCCAACTGAAGTCGTATGCTACACTTGTTTGTGCAGGCGTAACCGTCACTGGTGGACATAATGCAGTACTAGTAATAACGTAATTTAATACAGATTGACATTGGCTTCCTGTTGCTGTTGTTAAACAGAAGCTTGAAGCTGTAATAGTTAAGTTCGTTGATGTATTCAAAGGACTTCCCGTCAAATCAATTGCAAAACCTGCAGCATTATTCATGTTGTTTACAACAGGAACTACTGAAGTAATAAATGCACCATTACCGTCTGTAATAGTAAATGTAGTTCCTGCACTAGCACATTCAGCAAAACCTGCTGGTATTGTACCTGTAAAATATAATCTTAAAGAAGTCGGATCAAGTAAAGCTGCAGTCATTGTAACCAAAACACCAGAACATTCTGTAGGACAACAATTAAGTTGAATGTTTTGAATAGCTGCTCTAACGTCACATATAGTAAGCCAGATATTATTTATCGCAGAAGAAAGGTTATTACTGTTAGCTTCCCATCCTGGGATGTTAGCCATAGTTCCCCCAGTGCCTCCTAATTGAGGTCCTTGACTGAGTGCTTGACATTGTTGAGCAACCGCTCCAAATAAGCTGATAGGACTTCCTGTAGCACCAATCAATTCACAGAATTGTTGTTCTAAGGCAGCAAGTACAATATCCATATCAGTAGCAACACCAGGATTAACTACACAAACAGGTGTAACTCTTGGTAAAACAATGTCAGGTTCTCCAGCTTGCTCTAAAGCTTCAATACGGTTCTCGTGGTTTATAAGAGTTTGGTTAATCGTAGCAATTTGACCAATCAACGTGCAGATAGAGTTTCCTATCGTGGTTACATAGTCAGTTAATTGCATTGTAGTAATCGTGTCACCTTGTGGTCCTGTGTAGTAGAAGCAAGGTGCTATGCTGACAACACAATCTGGACAACCTTCAACAGTTGGCCCATCAGGTCCTGGATCTATACCACAGCAATCACAAATTCTTTCAATAAGGATTTGTAATAAAGCTTGGAAATCATCAGGCCCACAGTCACCAAGGTTAAGGCATGTAAGGTCATAGTTATCAAGACTGAAAGTCTCAATAAGATTGCAAAGTTCTGTTGCAAGTTTAAATACAACATCACTTACAGTGTCACCTTTACACAGGTTGATACATTCGATATCTGGGCCTTGCCAGATAACACAATCTGATGATATTGGGTTACACCCTTTTTCTTCTGCGTTTGTCGGTTTCATACTGATTCTCTTATTAATAATATACACAAATTAATTCATATTAACAAACACCTGTTCTTAGAATAGTACTTCAATACTTCCTATAAGATATGTTACTGGCTCACACTGAAGTGTTATGACAGCTGTAATGTTACATGGCGCGCAACACAGGTTATCTTCAATAATACATGCCTCAGGATCATAAATTGCTTTAAGATCTAAAAGTTCTTTTTTGATTGCCCATTTATCCTGGTTAAGTGCATTTTCACAACAAAACTCTATACCATAGCGTATACTAGCTACTTCTTGATACATAGCCTCTGCAAAATTACAGCTAACTTTTTCTACATATTCAGGAGGACATCCTTTAGTATTCCATCCAGGCTTAACAGTTCTGTCGCGAATCACTAATGGTGGTTCTGGTGCAGGTGGTTCTGGAAGACAATCTATACAATTGTCAAAGCATTCAATAATATTTCCTGGAAGCGCTACAGTAGTCTGACCGCTACATGGTATTCCTTGAACAGTAAAGCAAAGTGTTGTATCCTGATCAACAAATACTTGAATTACTTTTCCATTATATTGTGCAAGATCATTTTCTACAACAATAGTCTCTTGGGTTTCACAATTTATAAGTAAATAGCAAAATCCTGCACATTCAGCACAGTCTTCAAAACTCTCATTTATTGTAACAAATGGAGTATCGTCTTGACAAGTTGCTTGCTCAAGTGTATAACACTTATCTGGATCTATGTCAAATATATATGTGAGAGAAAGATCCGGAATAAAATTCTCATCTTCAAATCTTACAACAATAGTGTCCTGAGAATCCTCACAGTTTGTTGCAAGGTAACATGGACACTCTATATATTCTGCAGTCTCAAATCTTACACATTCAAGTTCTCCATCACAGTTGCTCAATGCATAACCATCAGGACACTGACATCCCGAATCTTCACCGAGATCAAACGTCTCGCCAATTTTATCCTTTGTGCTGAATACTGTAACAGCATCTATTTGAGATGTAGATGTCATTGCCGCCAAAGTAGCCTGATCAGCATCATAAATTTCAGCACCAAACGCTGCAATAGACCCGAGGTTTAATCCTTCTAACTCGATTATGTTTGTACCTGCAGGTAATGTAAGTGGTACCATGAACCAGTTACGGAACGCGTAAACAGATCCTGTTGTAGCACTAAATACTATTTCTCCATTCAATCTGAAGCGTACGTAGTTATCACCAGCAATACCAACGTAATACGTTTTTTCTTCAGCGATCTGAACACAAGCTGTAAACCCGATCCATTCACTATAAGGAGTATTGGCAGCACTATTCCATACACCGACCTCATTTAATCGATCATTCCATGGAGCTGCGGCAACAGTTTGTAAAAGATTCAGCGGGTTAGAAGCCGCATCTGTTAAAGTATCAACGCCGCTATGAACAATAGGGAATGATCTTCCTGAAGCGTCTTCGTAAAACTTAGCACCAAGCGCGCTGTAATTACCTGGAATTTTTGCTCCCTCACCTACAGTGTAAACCGCAGTAGGGTCACATATAGCAGAAACCGATTCAGTTCTTTCACAAAGACCAGTTAGACTATTATACTCAAAGCCTTCAGGACAAGTTCCGCATGGAGGATCTACGGGCTCGATTGGCCAAGGTCCTGTCCATACAGCATTTAATTCTTCAATTCCAAGAGCTATATCTGTTTGAACTCCTGTGACTGCGCCATCAGAAGTCTCATAAATTTGATTCTGTACTAAGTAGTAGCCCTCATTATCGGAGTAGAAATGAGCACCTCTCACCGTGATAAACTCACCATCTCTTGTAGTATTCCAGTTGGATCCGATATCAGTAGATTGATTTACATGAAACACCGGTCCGCCGACGTGACGGAAAACACTAGGTGTTGGATCGTGTGAAGGATACCATGTCAAATGTTGACCTGAACGTAAAAATTCAGGACTTATAGCATTGAAAGTAGCACCACCATCAGTACTTAAAAATTGATTGTATACTGTACTTACAATTATTCTTTGTTGATCTGGTGACATCCAAATACCTTCAGGAGGACCTGTAGGATTTTGACCACCACCAGCTGTATTAATTAAAGGAGATCCTGCAAGAGTAACCCAAGTATTACCACCATCAATAGTTTTCCATACAGTAGTATCATTCGCACCTATATTTTGTGAAGTAGCACCTGCTACAATTGCAACTTGATCATCAAGAGCATGAATAGTACTTGTAAAACTAAAACTTGATGCAGGGTTTCCAGAAACTTTATTAAATGTAGCACCTCCATCAATAGAGCGTACTACCATTCCATTATTAGCTATAGCCCATACTACATTGGTATTAACCCACCAAACTTCATAAAAACTATCAAGTTGCCCAGTACCCCAATCACCACCTGGATTAAACCAATTAGCGCCGGCATCATTTGAAACAACGATACCTGTAAAACTTTGTTCAGCTAAAAAATCACCTACAGCACATACACGATCCGGATTAGTAGGATCCGACATCACATCTAAAAGTGTAGCTGTACCAATAGTACTTGTTGGAACATTTACATTATTCCATGGTCCCGTATGATCATCTCTTCTGCGAACAGTATTATTCTGTCCAACCGCGTATGTTCTTGTAATCATTTAAACTTGTTTTCCTGGACCACTATATTTAGCGTTTACACCTGATGGAGCTTTTGAACCAGGAACCGAAGCACCCTTCTTCTGTATTTTAGCATTATAAGGTGCTACACAATTTGTGCAAACCTTAGTTCCATCTGTAGCAGTTGCTCTCTGGCATCCGCAAGTAATCCGTGTGTTACAATTTGTACAATAACTCATTTTGTTGGTTTAGTTTAAGTTAATAATTCTGACAGGATTTGCATTCAAACTTACCAAGAAGTTTAACTGCATATTTATAGAGCTCCATTCCTTTCTTAGGCTCATGGCAAATCTCTACTTTGGCTTTCGCCGCATCTAAATACATTCTAATTTTGCGTAGATCCTTAAGCTGTTTCTCAAGCTTAGCATCAGGTTCGCAAGCACCTATGTCCAGGTCACATAAAATACCATTGTAGGTAGTCAATGCCTGAGTAATTCGTAAATGATTATACGTAACATATACGTACTCATTAGGTGATACACTATACTTGATGACATAGATACCATCAGGAAGAGTGTTGTAAGTTGTACCAGTGCAATTAGTTTGAACCTCTAAATCACATGCTGTAAGATTCAACATGAATCCTGGAGCAATATCTGGTTCCTCTAAGTGAACAGAGTAATTAAACCCGGGAAGTGTTATCTCGAGCAATGGACACTTTATCTCTACATCCGTGTTGTACAAACTAGTATCAACAATTCGTAGCTGACAAAGGTTAAGAGTATCGGGAGCCTCTAGACTCAGTACGTGTTTTGCCATGGTGTTATATAAAAAAAGGGAGAGGAGAGATAAACTCCCACTCTCCCTTTATAGTTTATGAAATGTGTAGTTCTAAATTAGACAGCTACTGGTACACACGGTGTGCATCCTCTTACTGCTAATGTAGTACATTGATCACCACAGTTAGTTAACCAAGTGCCCATGAACGACTCTAAACTTGCGTTTGGAGCTGCCGTAACAATGTTTAACATGTACTGGTCATTATCAAATACTCCAGATGGATTATTAAATCTAGGCACTGTGTGCAAGATGTAATATCTAGTGTACAATGAACCTCTGTTGGCAGCAGCTAAAAGCTGGTCACCTTGAGTGATTTCACGGATTCTGATATCAGTTGAGAAGAAGTTCTGTAAATAAGACTCTGACATTAACAGATCTCTTACTACTTGCTCTCCGAATCCCATACCTTGTAGTGCTGGACACTCTTCGATTACACAAAGTCCCTCGAATTCACAAGGATTACCTTCTAAATCAGTAAGTGAAGCAAAGATACGGATTGGCTCTTTCTCATAATGATCAGTCATTTGGAATGAGCAGTTACCGAATTCAGTATCCACATAAGCACCTAACAGACGCATTCCACCACAATCACCAGGTGTGTGACCTGGAGATACATAGTTATCCCATTGCTCAGCAGCAGTATATCCATTAGCAACCGCATCTGCTACAGTAGCAAACCAAGGGTTACCTGCCTCATCATAAACGATAGGGCTGACGAACTGTGATAAGTATGGAGATTCTACAATCTGTTTTGCCCATTGAAGGAAAATCAAAGTTGAATCTACTTCAGTTGGAGTAGGTCCTGCACAACATCCGCCTTGAGCGTCAAGTGTTTGATACAGGTTGTGATTCGCAAATCGAAGCGCAGGAGATCCTTTTACTTCAACTCTTAAGTAATAACTCTCATCACAGAAGAATGCTTTACAGCAATCATTTCCAAACGGATCTACATCAGTTGGTGCAGTGAAGTTAGTATTACCTACATGAATTAGGTTTTGTTGGGGAGTACATTGATCTACTCTGTAGAACTCTCTTACCAATTTTGGATTGATGTACTTTGATTTATTTGACTCTTGATACCCTCCGTGGAATGGTCCCTGCTTGTCATTCAACTTCAATGAAGCTGCTGCAAGTACAAGTGGACAACACTCACCAGGTGCCAAATCCGCTTCCGCGATTGACAGCCAAGTATCTTTGTCAAAAAAACCAAAATAACCAGGTCCTGTTGTGCGGGCTAGTTCAACAGTTTGAACTCCGCTCGTTGTCAAAAACCCTTTATCAGAATAAGGATTAGTTACAGATTCTGCAGCTCCTGTAGAAGCTAAGTCTCTTGTAACACCATCTCCCAAGAATAATTTCTGGAACGCGTGATTAAAATAAGCCATTTTTTTAAAATTTAATTAAACAAACATATACTATAATATACTCAATTCTTTTCTTTTATCCAACAGTTAATATTAGTTATTTCCTTCAACCTGTCCTGTAGCTGTTTGAACTTGGCTGAATGACTCAATATCACCTGCTAGTATTTTAGCAGCCTCATCAATAAATAACTCTACAATATCATCTTTAAACTCACATTCAACGTCAACTGTTGATGCTTGTTGTGTGTATGGATCAACACACCCTTGAACTTCTATACGTCTGGGTTGCCGGTAGTAGGATAACTGAGCATCCGTAATCGCAAATTCCCCATTTGTATAAATTCTCAAGTTGTTGTCTTTAAGAGTACAAAACGTCTCACCCCACTCAAAGTTAGGTTGCTTCATCTTATCCCTTAGTAGCTCATCAACGTTTGCTTCCTCAGACAGGTATATAACCATACGTCTAGGATCTTTACAGCAATCATTGGTAGCAAGACCCTGAACACGCTTCCACTCAAAGTAATTGGCAGGAATTCCGGCAGTCTCGTAATAAACACCTCCATCAGTAAGAGTGATTGGAACTTCAGTAAGAATTACTTGAAGGTCATCAATTCTCCTTTTGGATTGTTCATCTCCAGTTTGCTTAATATTTAAGCCATGGAGGTTTCTACGGCACCAGGCAACCTGACCCTTATTAAAAGCCTCAACGACTTGCCAGCACTCTATGTTATCATAGTCATTGCTGGCAAGCTTGTTAAGCCTTTGTCTTACTTTTAGTTGAATAGTTGCGTTATTCATTCACCTATTATTTGGCCGGTTTTACCTTAACGGGAGCGTTCATCTTCCTGTTTGCTGGTGAAGGTGTCGTAGACACTTTTACCGGCGCATTCATTTTACGATTAGCTGGTGTAGGGTTTTTAACAACCATACACATTTTGTTTCCTGCTTTAGTTACGTTAGCGTTCATAGTGTTTATTATTTATTGTTTCCAGTAGTACTCTACTTCTTTAAGTATTGCATTCAAAATATCTTCATGCAATGGGCTCTTCAAATACTCTACTACGTCAGCGACAGATCTACCAAGCATTGCCGAAGTCTTAACATGGTAAATCATACCATCTGGCTTAGGCGTGATGAATTTGTAAAAACTAGCATCTTTTACAATTGCTTTAAGTTTCAACGTCTCCATGTCTAACTCAGCAGAGTTGATAAACATTTGTGCTGCACGCGCTTTGTTTTTCTCAGCTCCATTCCCGTGGATCCATTCATCCATTTGATCATACAATGTATCAATTGGTGTGCTGTTTTTGTATTTAGCACTATAAACATCAACCACTTTTGTAACGTAAAGAAGCTTCTTAGGATTCTTGTGGAACAATCCATCAAGTAAACCAATACCTCTGTTACGTAATTTCTTGTACTCTGTACGTGTAGATACAGTGTCAATTTCTTTGTCTAAGTAAAACTTAGGAGGAACAGCTCTCGATTGAGCATCCTCATAACTTTTAGCAACTATATCAAATCCACCTGCTTCAATAGCCATCAATTTGATTAAGTCATAAATGTCAGTCTTAGGCTTTAAGAACTGAAACTCATTAGTACAACGAAGACTAATCTTTGAAAAGAACTCTGTGTTATCAGGTTTCATAACCTCAACTCTATTCCAGAATTCAGGATCATCAAGATCAGAAATAACATTTGTAGCCACTCTTTTTTCAATGTCAGCTACAATGCTTCTAATATTTTTGATGACAGCCTTTTTCTTTTCAGGGTCATCAATATTTTGCACTTCAGGAGCATACTCGTCAAGCCCTGTAATATATCTAATTCTACCATTTCTTTCAACAGCAGCTAATTGTTCTTCTTGAGCGGTACCAGGAAAGATGACAAAGCCATAATTTTCAAGTCCCATATTCTCACTGTCTCCGTTTACAAACGGTCTTACTGAAATACTCCCTACAATATCTAATGGGCTTTTAGCTTTCTTAGACTTCTTCTCACCATCCGGAACATCTTCCAATGCTCTGGTTAATGTGTCAGGCACATCAGTTGCCAATTTTGTTGACTCAGGCGCACCTTTGACAGTTGCAGTCTCACCTTCTCTAAACTCTTTTTCGTTACTCATAATTGTTGGTTTTTAATTGTTGGTTTATTTATAAGTTGTACTAGATACGGGGTGCGATCCCGTCTTGTTCATATCATCTAGCAGAAAACTGAAAAAGGGGAGTCAGTAAATCCGACTCCCCGTTTCAGGTATTTTTAGAATGATCCTCCCGTAATTGGGTTTCTCATTACAATTTTTAGGACTTTAGTTGGATCCTTAACCCAGATAGCTGGCATACATTGAGTCATGTAAACTCTGTAACCGTTGAACTGTCCAGAAGACTGGAAGCCTTGGCTACGACCCATGTAATCCATTGTACCATTTTGGTACCACCATTTCAATGCATTATCCCAAGATAACTTCAACAAGTAAATGTTGTCGTTAGTGTTCTCAGTGATGTCAAAGATGATGAATGAGTAAGAACTCAACGGATGACCATCAATAACTGGATTCTCAATGTCATTAGTATGAACATTGTCAAACGCTGGGTTGATAACAAACTGAACGTTTGCTAAGAAAGGAATAATGTAGCTTGTGTAAGCGAAACCAAATCCAAGGTTCATCCCCTTGTTTGTGATTGCACCGATACCTTCTCCACCTGATCCAGCATTAACAATTAAGTTAGATGCAGCAACTTCAGCTTTGATAGCGTCATTAATCATTCTCATTCCACCCATTCCAGTTTGAACAACCAATTGGCGTTTTGGATCTGGACCTTGGAATTCAACTCTACCGTTGTAGAAATTGAACAACTCAGCTCTGAACAACTCTAGTGAGAAACTCACTTTGTTGTATACTCTTTTGAAAGAGTTATCAAGCTGCTTCCAAAGACCTACAGATAATCTCAAATCATCTGGACCGTCTTGTCTTGCTCTACCACCGTGACCCCACATAAGGTAAGTCTCGATATCTGTAGCGATCTTAGTAAGATGCGCTGCCTCAAGAGAAGTAAGGAAAGTTCTTGAAAGGTCACCGTTTGCAACAGCTCTTTTCACGTAATCTTTCCCCATAGTCGCTACCATGTCATCAATAGATGATACAGAAGGATCCATGTTTTTATCAAAGTTTCTCCAAATTTCAGTAACTGGTACTGAACCATCAGCATTCATTCCTCCTTTGATTTGCATGTCTGCACGAGAAGAAATTGAATAGTGAACGTGAGCCTCTGCACCACCTACGTAGTTGTAGAACTCACGGAATCCTGACTTAGTCTGAATATCAGAGAATCTTTCTCCGTACTCACCTCTAGCAGAACCTTTTCTGAAGAACTTAGTTCCGTTTGCCAAGAACTTATTGTCCATGAACTTGTAGTTGTCATTGTTGATCAACATCACTGTATAAATACAGCCATCTCCTAAAGGAAGGATGTCATCTTCAGTAACCAACATCTCACATCCGTTGTACTTGTCATAAGTGATAATATCACCATGTCCAAATTCACGTGTGTTCAATTTGATTTTGAAAGTTGTACCATCAATACCTTTGGTAGTGTTAGCTGGTTCAATGTCCTCAATGATATAAGGAAGATCCTGAGACACAGGAGTCTGCCACTTATATTCACCGCGAATATTGTCTACATTGATTGTGTTCTTTCCACCGAAAGAAGCCATTTGGTAAAGAGGCATTTCTACTTTCTGTGACATTGCCCAGATATCAACTGGTCCCATGTCAGTAGGTTCTGCATCTCTAAGCATGTTTTGGAGGTGGTATGAATCTACATGCGAACTAGCGTGGTAGTTCGTGTCACGTAAAAACAGGCCATTGTTAAAAACTGGAGTTGCCATTTGTGATTTTGTTTTAGTTTATATTTATTTGTTATTCATTTACTCATTTACCTTCCGAAGAAGTTATTCTTTTGCCTTGGGATACTTGACTTACGTGTTACCGGTCGTCCAGTATCTTCTTGCGTGTGTTGTTGCCCTGAAGAGCTCAGCTTATCTGCTTGAGCACTCTTAAGCGTCCTTGCTGTTTCTTGCGCTGCTGTTGTTGCACCAGCACCTTTAAGCTCGGATCTATACCCATCTGGATCTGCAAGCAACCATAAAGCTTCCGCGATTAACTCGTGGTTAGGCTCTACAAATTGATACTTCTCAATTAAGTGTCCAAACAAGTTTGTTTGCTTTCCACTTACAGAAGGGTAATTCGGTTGAACCAGTCCTGCATATAACATATTCTGCACCTTGTTGTCAAGTTTCATTCCGTTAAGTTCTCCTTTTTGAAGGATTCCAAAAACGTTTTCTTGATATACTTGAGCTTGTTGTTGACGTTGATTGTTAGCTTGCTCTTGAGCCGCTACACGCTGTGCAACAATTTGCTGTTGCATGCTGTCCAACTTAGGCTTGAATTGATTTGCTTTTTTCTCCAAATCTCCTCTGTCTTTAAGACTGAAGATCTCATCTTCTATTTCCTCAGGTGTACCGTAATTGGTAGCACTTAAGTAAGAACGTACAGCATGAACCTGACCAGGCTCTGTACTAACGTCTAGATTTTGCATTTCCTGACTTGCCGCTAATGACTGAAACATCCCTCGGATATCTCGGCCACCATTTGCAATGTATTGATAAGCTTGCTGCATCTCTACAGGCATGTTACCGAAAAACTGCTCAGGTAATTCACTTTGTATTTTTTGCTTCTCCTGGACTAAGTTCATTTCAAATAACTCAACCATGTCTTTCTCACTGTACTTAGAGAAATCTTCTTCACCATCAAAAGGCTTAATCAACCCTTTATCTTGTAGTGCTTTTAAAACAGCTACAGATTTGGTAGGTCTACCACCTTGGTTTTTATCAGGATCATCATCTGGTGTAACCGCACCTGGCTGAGCCAATGGGTCTACATCTACTGGAGGTGTATCTACCGGTGGCGTATCAACAGGCGGAGTGTCCACTAGAGGAGTATCCACTGGCGGCGTTGCTGCTGCTGGTGGATCTACTGGTTCGGGAGACTGTTTAAAGTCTCTGTCAAGGAACGATGTGTCAACATTGACAGGTGAAAAGATGCTAGGCTTCTTATCACTGTCTGCAGGAGTCATCACGTTTTCTGCTCCTGTATTTAAAATGTCCGCAATGTTTAATTCAACTTCTTGGACGTTTGTTGTTTCTTTTGTGTCACTCATTTTGTTGGTTTTAGATGTCTGACTTATTATTAATATACGCAAAAATACAGAGACTAAATATTTAAAGTTTAAAATTAGTCCATGTGTTTATTAAGATTTCTCCATTATATGGCTATAACTAATATCATTTCTTATCCTTAGAGGTTTTTACATCATATTGGTTCTTATTCTCTCTGGCTATCTCAAGATCTTTATCCTTAAGTTCTCTTTGTAAATTCATCTTCTGTTGCTCAAGACCTATCTTCTCAGCCTGTTGCGTTCTACGTGTGTTTTCCTTTTCTCTTGAAAGACTCATTGTCTGTTGGAACTCATCAGATTTTTTAAGATCAACCATTACGTCTTGGAAATCAGACTGCTTGTTCTCATTGAAATCTTGCATAGCACCATAACCCGCAGCACGGATTTCAGCAACAAGGATATCCTTACGTCTTTCTTTCTCTGCTTCACGCACTTCATGATCAAGCTCCATAGCTTTTTCTTTCTCTGCCTGTTGCATTTCCATTTCTTTCATTTTCTGCTGATGCGCCATTTGTTCTTGACGTTGTGCAGTCTGCTTAGCCTCAATACCTTTCATTGCAGAATTAAGTTCACCCATAGAACCTGCTTCAATGATTTTACCAAGGTCGTAGATACTTTCTCCACCACTTGCAGATTTCTGTTCTGCAATACTACGCATCTTTTCAATGATTGCTCTATGATTAGCTCTTGTAGTACAATACACGTTAATGTCTCTTAAGAGAAGATCTGTACCATTAATCTCAAAGTTTACTCTCTCATCATTAGATGTTGTCATCTGCATCCTTACAGAAGGATTAGTTGAGAAGTAATGCTGAGCCAAATCAGTTCGCATCTGGTGTATTCTAGGCATCAAGTGATCAGAGTGCTGTACAAAATACATTTCAGTTTGAGCATAAGACCCGGAAACCTCTTGTTCAACTTGAGTTGCTGTACTGTACTGACCCATCTGCTGTCCCATACGTTGAGGTCCTACTCCAACTACTGAGAAAGCTTCTTGCTTAAAGTAATTGGCAAGTTGGATCCTACTCATCAATCGATTAGTCTGAGATAAATCTATTTGCTGGAAGTGGCTGAATTGAGAAGCGTTCTCCATGTTGGCAATACTACCGTCAAGTGGCAGAACACTGAAATCTTTCATTGCAGCGTAAGCCTTAGCATAATTTCCTTTACCCCAATCTTCACCTAGTGAGTGACGAGGTAATGCATTTTGATCAAGCATAATCACGGTACCAATTTCATCAACTAGTATGTCCGCAATTTGATTGTTCACCATGTTGAATCCAACCTGGTGTGGTTTCATTAAGTCTACCAGTGAGGTAGATCTTGTGTTACGATCTGAGAATACTCTTCCCTCAACCGGTAACTTACAACCGTATAAATTCTTGTCTCCTTTGAATTGGAACTTCAAAGGTCTGATTTCATTTTGATTAATCCCAAGGTAAATAGGATTAAGGCCTTTCTCATTCTCTACTCCGAAATAGCTTGGTTGATTAGGTCCAATTTTAAGACCACCCCAAACTTGATTAATCCAGATCCATTCAATGTGCTCACCTTGTATAAGATTTCTCTTATCCTTATTCTTGATAAGTTGAGTATTGTAAATAGGCTTGTCAGTTACTTTGTAATCTTCTGTGATAATAGCACCAGAAGTTTTTCCTGTAAGATTGTCAACCTTAGTTAAATGACCAACCATCATTTGTGATTTCCAATAGGATTGTGTAACACGTAACATGTTAGCAGAACCTTGATCCAGGTAATCTTCTGATTCTCCAAGAACCCACTCAATTATGTCATTACCATTATTGACAAAATTATCTCTAACTGATGTGTACTGACGATACGCTAAACTAGGAGCGCCAACGTTAAATTCATGAGACCTAGTAGAATCATAAAATGTACCGTCATTTTGGTAACCTGAATTTGCGATACCTGCCGCTTGAATTGGATAGTGGTACTGTAAAGAGTCCATTTGATCTTTAGTCATCAGCCATCCATATTTGTCTATGATGTCTGAAGCAGTCATCATTTCAATCTTACCAACCCAGTTTCCTTGAGATATGTATCTAACGTCTGGTGATTTGTGGTAGAATGTAAGAGCAGGATTCCACAGCTCAATGTCATAATCATCTTCAAGCATTCGGAAATGCCAGAATTCTCTGTCTGTAATTAGTGAATCTCTAAAGCCTCTTTCCTCAAGCTCATCCATGTGGAAGCGCTCATAGTCAATTTTGTATTGTTTGGCCGCCCATTTCTCAGCAACCACTTCATAACTTTTGTTAAAGAAGTCTTCAATCTCGGGTAATGTCTTAAGATTTTCTAAGCTAGTTTGTTGTTGAAGTTGTTGTGCAATTTCTGGATCATTCGGATCAGCACCTGCTTCAATCATCTTGTTAATCAATTTTGCCTCAGCAGTTTTAACAAGGATATTTTCTATCTGGCTTCTTTTACCTTCTTTAATTTCATTGTATGTGTATTCATCCAAGGCTCTGAATGAAACTTTCTTATCACGTTTAGCAAACTCAGATACCAGAACGTTGATTACATTTGGTATGATTGGGTAAAACTTCAGCTCTAATGCTCCAGGTTCGTCATCAGCAAGCTGTTGAACTAGGTCTCTCATTTCATTGTCTTCCTCGACAATGTAATCAGTCTTGTCTATGATACCTTTAGCAAGCTTATAGTTTTTCATGAGACGGCGTGCGTTGGATCTGATATCCTTTAAGCCTTGCCATTCAAGCCAATCCATATTCCACGCAGCCCACTCCTGGTCTTTCTCTTTACCTGGTATAAACTGAAGCGGTTGAGAAACGTTGTAAAGACGGTTTGCTTTCGTCTTGGCCCCATTTTTTAATTGTAAAGCGTTGTATATCTTCATCTGATGTGTTTAAATCCACCACCTTTTCTACGGCTTGTACTATTCCTTTTGGAACGGCCTAAATTAGAAAAAGGGTTACTCTTTAATTTATACATTTCTTGGGACTTTTGCAAGTCTATTTGCGTCTCATTGTCAACGCGTTTCTTATAACCTCTGTTAGATTGCAGTATTTTCACAAATGCTACAAGTGATGCTAGAGCAACAATTCTATCCACATTGACTCCATCTCTATAGGCTTGCATCTCCTTCATAGCCATGATGTCTGGTATTCTTCTGATGCCGTGATATTTTTTAAGGATTACTCCTTCATCATCTAAATCCTCATCAATAACTTCTGAACACCACTCAATAAGATAATTTAAAATGTTTCCTTTGAAGAGAGTTCCTACGTTACGCCATCCAAATTCCTGGAAGCTATTCTTGTTCGCCTGAGCCTCTTTAAGGAACACTACCTGATTCTTTGGTACAAGGAACTTAGTAAGTCGCTTACCGATCATGTGCTGAATGAATAGAGAGATGTTATTCTCTACCAACGCCCACGCATTATACCAACGGATTATTAATTCCAAACGCTCATGTGTTTTGTTGATATCATCAAATCTACCACACCATGATGCAACTATTTTATCACCCTCAACAAAATTTTCAACTCCTTGGTCAGTTACTCTGGTAACTTCAACAGGCATTTTGTACACGTAAATGGAACACAATGAATCGGATGTTACAGTCTTACCTTCAGCAACCGGGTCAATGGAAGCAATGTATGTACCCCATTCAGCATCTTTATCAGGACGCTCGTATACAACCAAGACACCAGTCTTATCTTCCAGTTTAGGATCTACTGGGAAAGTTGATATAGGAAGCTTGTTAGTTTTACGAGCCTTAATCACACCGTCATCATTTTCCTGAAGGTCAATGAATTCATACGGGTATTCTCTTTCATCTATACGGCGCATTTGTGCCGAGACAAGATGTTGCGGGAATTTAGATTCCTCACGGAAAGCAAATGCCTCTTCTATGTTACGTGGTCTTTGTGATATCTTAAGCTGATAAGCTTCTGGTAATAATGTCTTTTTCCACTCTTCATATTTTTTATCCAGGGCTTCTAAGGCTAATTCAGTTTGTGAATTACCCCAGTCATCAATATAAGGCGGCATACCCCAATGCTCAGGAATAAACAATCCTGTTTCACCTATCGCACCTTTTGCGTCAATAAGGTTTGTTGTAACAGGATATATCTGATTCCTTCTTGGATGTAGGATAAATTCCTTCAGTGGATCACAATCTTTTAATTCACCTACTGAACCTGCCGCAATAAACATTCCTGTAGAAATCTCACCGGCTTCCATTGCAGAAAGCATATAGATGTATGACTTATCCATAGTTGGTGCTACACCAGCCTCTTCATAAAAGAAGTATCTACAGGCACCACCGACACCTTTGGTAGCACTTTTCTCAAAGGAAAGTCCAATCATACGACCCTTGTTTCCAATGTACTTGTCACGACCTCTTTCCTCAACCTTGATACGTTGTTGCCAGTTCTTTACCTTAGCTGGATCCATTGGACGATACCATGCAGTATATGCATTCAGGAAATCTCGATATTCATCCAGGAATACCCAGGATCCATCCATATCAATGTGACGCGATTCACTTGCGCCAATTTTAAGAGTAGGTCCTTCCTCAAACCAAAGTTCACAAATAAGCTTAGCACAGTGATAATAGGAAGATGCAATCTGACGTTTCTTCACGATCGCTGCATGCATTCCGTGCAGTTCAGCCAATAACTCATACAAAGCCATGTGATACTGTACATCCCATACACTTGCAAAACGATACTTCTTTGTAATTTTTTCGTAGATCCTCAAGAAATTGACCCACATGTAATACTCTCTTGGAAGATACCATGTCATTTCACCACTCTTAAAGATAACACCTCTACGGCACTTCTCTTTCTCACTATCCCAGTAAGCTATAAAATCTTTACTTTTAAAAGGAGCTGCACAGTAGATTTCATCTTTCTCAAACTTTCTTGCCTCAGCATTGAAAAGATATACAGTGTCATCAAATTGGTATTGGCCAGGCTCTTTAAAAAGACTAAGTACAAAATCTGTGAACGCTGACTTATCTTCAAAAAAGGTATAAGTCCACTGACCTGCTTCATACGTAGGTATGCCGTCTTCCCAAAAGCCTCTTTCCTGTAATTGTTCCATTATTGATCGTATCCAAGTTTCTTATCACCACGAACATGCTGATCTTGTTCAGCTGCTAAATCTTTCTCAAGTCCTTTGTGAGATTCTCTGATGGCAGGTAAATTTTTGGCTGCTTGTATCAAAGCCGAAATGTTACCATCTCTACCATGTTCAATTTTTGTAGTACCCATATAATCTGAGAGATTGTCAAGCATTTTCTTCACACCTATGTAAGCTCTCAAAGTTGTAGTCTCATACAGCTTAGCTGCTTTTTCTAAGGCTTCTTGAATAACATCATCTTCAGTATCAAAGAGAATGTCCATTGATTCCATGATTATATCTTCCTTGTCATCTTCAGGCACATTATAGTGAGGGTTTTCCTTGCTAGGACACGTCATATAAAATATGTACGCATACGCACTCATGTACTTATCTTTCTCAGGATACTCCTCCATGATGGCTTTTAACCACTTGATTACATAACAGTGCTCTGTTGGTATTACCACACCGTTTTCTATGTCTATTAACCTAATCATACATGTCCTCTTTCAAGCACCTCAGGATGCTGTTTAACGTAATTAATCATTGCTCTCACTTCCTTTTTAAGGTAGTCTAATTTATAAGGAATAACCTGATCTACAATAGGGTTTCCATTTGGATCCTCTGCAACAATTGGATAACCGTGTTCATCTTCACCTTCTTTCTTGAAAGTGATATGATGGATTTCCATTTTACCTGGCTTTAAATTGTGATTATGTTTGAGCATCATATACATGTATATGCTCAGCTGTAAAGAATAATGAGTCAAATGACAATCATCCAAATGAGATAATGGACCTAGCATTTTTTTAGTAACACCCTCCCAGTTAGTGTAACCCTCTGTTTTAATTTCTTTGTTGGTTTTGTAGTCATAGATGTCAATCCTATCTCCTACTACCTCAACGCGATCGGCTTGACCAGATAGTCTTGCAGACTTTAAGTAAACAAGATGTTCCGGATATATACCAGGCATCAAACTTTGGTCAGGAGAAAGTTTTATACCGTCTTGCTCAAGAGGTCTTATGATTGGTAAATCAATGCCATTACGTTGTAAAGTGTCACACATGATCACTTCTTGTTCACGTTGGTCGTGATACCAACTACCAAGCCCTGTTGCTCGGTTAGATTCATTAGTCCAAATTTCAATTATTTCTTCTGGAGTCATACCGCCCCATTTACTCTTCTTACTTTTAGAACAAGCAAGTGCAATACCCTCTTGATCAAAGGGTTCTTTAAATAATTTTACTAGACTGGTTACACTAAGCCATTTTTCATTATCCGTTGGATCTGTACTTGTGTAACTGTGGTCTTCTGCTTTGAAGTGTATTTTCATTTTGGTTTGATTCTTTGGCATCCATGACTGTATTAGTAACCAGAATATTTTCTCTATCTGGTGAAACAATCATAGAACACAGGTTTTCATATTGTTGATCTGTTATTAAGTCTTTAGCAAGTAGTCCTGCGGCACGCTTTATTGCAGGTACGATAATAGCTTCTTTGTAAATAGCTTTATCAATTTCCCGCATTCCAGTTATGCCAGTGTATATGACCATCTTCCTACTCATTATCAGGTTCTTTATAATTAAGTTGTTCTTTGATTGACAACTCCTCCTCTTGTTCGAGGAGGGCTGTCCACTGGGGATTCTCTTCATCGCCACAAGCGGAAGAGAGAGATCTGACTTTAAATTTGAGGGAGCAGCCACATTTGCTGCAACACGGTTGGGTACCTGGAGCTAGACAAGAACTTCCTTCTACGTCAAGGTGAGGGCATGCGTTACATATTTTCATACGCGCTGCTGCTATCTCCTCAACATGCTCAGACTTAAAGAGATTGTTCTTCATGCCTTCAGCAATCTTCTTGCGGTTATTCCAGATGGTTTTTAATTTGCTCATTTGGTTTTATTTTTCAGTTTGTTAAACTCAGCTCTTCTTTCTTTTTCACTCTTCATCAAGCTAATCAAATTATTAACTTTTTCCAAACGGTTTTCCACATCCTTTTTAGTGGCCATCTGATTAAAAGTTTCAGGTTGAAGAACTGTTAAATGTTTCTCATACTTCACTTTCAGTTTAGGTAACTCTCCAGGCTTAGCTTTGAAAGATCCTAAATTTGGCACATGCACAATAGGTCCTCTCATTTCAGTCAAAGCCTTTCTGACCTCGGTGTAGAAGAAGCCGGTCACGTCATTGATTACTTGAATCTCATGGCCGAGTTCTTCCGCTGTTGGTTTTAAAAACTGCTTACTGCTCTTCGGTAACAACGTGTACTATTTTATAGTCTAACAATATATTCCCTAATGATTGTATCTTCAACTCAGGGTTAAGCTGGATCTTTTTTCTACTAGTTCCAGTCTTAAGCACCATTTTAGTTTTCTTCTCAATTTTAGTAAGAAAATTTCTAACAGTTTGAGCTGTCTTAAAGATACTTTCTTCTACAGCAGAGTTGCAAAAATCAGCCAATTCGCATTCACCATAAGCACCCAATAGAGTAAGGCAATTCAATTCAGAATCACTTAACTGGATACCGTTAATGAAACACTGCGTTATCAATTGGTACTTGATGATGTCTCTGTGACCCATCTGCACCTTTTTCTCTACTAGATTTACTTTTGCCATTGTTGGTTGGTTTATAAGCTTAACAGCATATCTATAAGCTCAGGTTGTGGAAAGTTGTCATACTTATCCTTACGGACGTTGGTGTGTGTCAACAATCCTTTTACTTTTCCGTTATGAGCATCTTCTTGAAACCCAAACGCTTTTTGTGGACCTTGTTTACGGATCCAATGCACAAGCCCTTCACGAATATCAATCTGGTCTCTTTCTCCAACGAACTCTAAAAGTTTCTGAGTGGCTTTCAATTGCTCATCTGAATATTTATGCCATTGGTCGAAACCTCTGAATGGTTCATCTAAGATTGATATTTGGTCCTTGCGGGCTTTAGTACCTACGTAAGTCTTACCGTTTTTCAGATAACCGAAAGCGCAGATTTCAATACCTACAGAAGCTCTGTTCATAAATCCTGAACCAGTTGCTCCAAGATGCCATCCTTGACATCCTTCAGGAAATGCTTGAAGTACTTGACCGTCATAGCTATCACTACCATCAGTAATCTTTTGACCACCGACGACAAACTCAGTAGCTACTCTACCACGACTATCTCTACCCCAAGAATCAATTACACGGAAAGGATTGTTCCAACCTGCAGTGTGATGGATGAATACATAATGATTATCTGGACCATATTTTCTTTCATGTGGTTCCAGGTATTCACCTTTAGGTAAATGATGCCTATGGATACGTAAGCCGTTGTCTGTGTCAAGATATTGCTTGGTCAAATCAGTATCTAAGATACCCATTGCTTCTAAGGTCTTAGGACCAATAATACCATCAGCAACTAAATGATTTTCACGTTGCCAAGCCATTACAGCTTTTTTAGTCTTAGGGCCAAAATCACCATCAACTTTGATACCCAGTTCTTTCTGAACTTCTCTGATTATTGCTTTTTCTTTTGAGCCTTCTCTGATCAACATTATTTCTCTACTTTAAGTTTACGTTCTTTCTTCTCATCTTTTGGTGCAAACGGTGTCTTACCGGGCACTGGATGATCATATACTTCATTGGCTGGTGGTTTGCCTGGTACATATTGACCTGGTTGAGCAGCAGCCTGAGGGTTTTGTAATTGATATTGGATAGCAATGGCTTTAAGCCTACGTGCTTTACTCTCCTCAATTTCGGCTTCAAGTCTTTGGTATTCAGCCTCTGTTTTAAGGAATGAGATTTCTTTCTTCAGCTCTTTCTGAGCTTCAATTCTGAGCTTGTGATACTCTTGAGGAGTCATCTCCTGTTCTGGAGTACCCTCTGATTTGTTGGTTTCTGACATGACTAGATTTAATTAATTAAACTTACAGCAAATATAACCAAAAAAGTTTAAACCTTATATGTTTTACTTTTTCATAGAGCCAAAAAAAGCTGGAACTACCAGCTTTTTAATGTCATTTGTTTTTATCTTGCTCATCTAATTTACCTTTAATATACCAGAGCTCTTTGGTTATCTCAGTTATTTTAGCATCAATTTTATGATCATGCGCATGTAATTCTTGTGCTTCAGCCATAGCTCTCTTATATCTTTTATCAGACCTATTGCTAGTTACTTCAAATTCTTTAGTCATACTTGACATGATTTGTTTAAACTGATTATTTTGACTGTCAATCAATTGTTTAAACTGCTCATCTTGCCTAATATTATCTGCGGCGTTAGTTTCAATTTGATACCATGCTGTACCTATGCTGAGTATAAACACAAAGAGTCCAATTAGTATCTTAGACCAGACAGTAATTGTACTCCCTAGAGTGTTAATTTTATTCAGCTTTTCTTCAGGCATGTCATGATTCTCCCAAACCTTTTTTAGCAAGTGCTGTTACAAACAAGTTAACGTTATCAGCAAGATCACCTACTTTACTAGACATAACTCTAAGCTCAAGTTGAGTCATTTCTTCAATACGCTTTGTATCATTAATCTGCTGCTGCTCCACAAGCTCTATGCGGCCCTTATTTTTACCAATTTCTGTGGTATTATCTTTTACGTCTGTTATTACACGTGCTAAGAAAAACCCTAAGATGCTGAGAAGCAGGATAATTACTGAGCCTGCTACTGTTAATGTTAATGATACGGGATCCATGTTCTACTCTGTTTTTTTGTTAATGAAGGTTTTCATTTCATTTGTCATAACCCTAAGATAGTTTTAAGTTGGTTTAATTGTTCTTCGGTCATTGTTGATAAATCAAAGTTATCCATTGGAAGGGCTTCTGGTTTTGTAGGGTCATTAAAAACTATCTCACGGCTAATTCTATTTTCTCTAGTTGCTTGTACTTCTGTTTCGCAATTATGGACATCTACATGCCAAGAATCCGAACCATCACCTTGTAACTTATATGTGTGTATAGTTATCATATTTCAAAAGTTAGTAGTATAATTATTTTGGTTGCGCTTGGGTTATTTGTGTAAACTGGTGTATCTAATCTTACCCACCCGTAAGACTCGGCAACCGATACCGATTTAGTACCTACGTATTTATTGTCTCTAGCGTCGAACATTACCGAGTTGCTTAAAAGCTCCTCGTTTGCTCCATTATTCCAGACTAGAGAAACGGCAGCCGCTTCGGAAGTTGCAAAACTACCGCCAACGTAGGAAACAATTGAATACCCTGTTAGCGTTCCCGCTGGAATGGGCATTTTTACACTACTGTTAGGAGTGTTCCCCATAGCTGTGCCCGCTGTTATAAAGTAATCAGAACTATCCGCTAAATTTGTTCCAGATGTATTACTGAACATAATGACATTTGTATTAGTACCAGAACCACCTGATAAGTCATTAATAGTAGCAAAAGGGTTTGCTCCGCTAGGAGATGATGCGGCTAAGGCTGCATCATACTGATCAGCTGGTAATATTCTTCCTATGTCCATATTATCCTGTTGTTGTAATTAGTAACTCACTAGTCAAAGCATCGTAAGGAATTGCAGCAAGAGTATCTCTTAAGGCTTCGCCGCCGTATGAAATAAACTCACCTCTTTTAAGGATTCCTCCATTTACTGAAGCATCCGCGCTTCCTGTATTAAGAAAATTGACTTTCCTTTTACCTGCTGCTACTGTTGCAGCACCTGAAGCACTAACACGAAATAAACTTGTAGCAAGTCCTGTAACAGGTGTAGCTAAAGTAGACGTATCTGTTGTTGCAGCAACGATTTCACCTAATGCACGAAGTGCATTGAACTGATAAGGATGGTTGTTTCCTTTATTCCCGTAAGTCTTGTCATTACCTTTACTCATATCATTGTTATTTAGAGTTCCCGACCCGTTTAATATAATATACTCAAAAGTTTTCACATAATCAAAAAAACGCACCAGTTTCCTGATACGTTTCTTTGTAGTGTTTAACCATGTATCTTTTGGCGAACATATACATTGAATTCATCATCTGATAATGTTCCTCACTTTTCGGAGGTGCTACTTCTCGTATAAGCACCCCCGTTCTAAAGTGAATGTATGCCTGAATGTACTGGCACTTATGAGTCTTGGTTTTGTGAGCCATCTATAAGGAATTTTTCGCGTGCGTTATTAACTACTTCTTTGATCTCGTTGTTCAGGTTCTCAACTAAGTATGCTTGTGTCTGACAGGACAAGGCAAATATAAGAGATTTATTTGAAATATCCTTGACTTTGTAGTAGAATGTAGCGCTCTTTAT
>Ga0070748_1000187_pt1 | contig 32496 bp, 45 predicted proteins | sample VirMetDEL_Nov_12_FD_77015 | JGI IMG/M metagenome (GOLD analysis project Ga0070748, IMG submission 77015) | Aqueous microbial communities from the Delaware River and Bay under freshwater to marine salinity gradient to study organic matter... | ecosystem: Environmental > Aquatic > Marine > Coastal... | reverse complement strand
TCGTATTGCTACCGATACACGTGACAGATTGATACGATTACAAGAATGGATAAAGGGGAAGATGTGATGAAGATGATCGGTTATTGCTGGAACATTGGGCGGGTGCAGATTAAAAGTCCTAAATGGATTGTGATGTACTCAGAACGCTGTGGTAGTCGTAAACCATTATTCAAGCTGTTCGGTTGGCGTATATCGATACGTTCATGTTAAATATTGCCCGCCGTTGAGCGGGCTTTTTGTTGTCCGTTATTTAGAGTATTTATCGTAAATGTAATAAATGGTGGTACCAACTAATAAACCCAACAGTATCGCGTTGACGTCTGACATCACTCGCCGTCCTTAGTGCGTAGACACGTTATGCAATTACCGGTGGATACGTAGCGCCAATGGTCGTGTCCGTGTTTGCATTTCTGACCAGTGCGATACACTTTCATGTCATACGCGCGGGCATCTTCGCGACTGAGGATCATGTCTGGGTTAGCATGCATCATAATCGAGTCGGGTGTTGAGCGGTCGTCGTTCTCGGGTTCAGCACGTTCGGCGCTACCTGGAGTATAGTCACACGCTTCGCATGTCTTGTCGTCAACGCTACGTAACGTTATCTCACCACACGAGCGACACGGGCTTGTAGACACGTATTGTGAGTCGCCGTCGGCGATAGCTTGTTCACGTGGTTTAAGCGCTGTTTTACATTGCATACATGGCGTGCCGTCGCTGCTCGATACTCTCACATGTCCGTGTGTCGTACATGGTTCATAGTGTAATGTGTAACCGTCATTTGAACGTATTAGTTCGCGCATCGCTTTAACCTCACCGAGCAACATTGGGTGGTTAAATACTTCTGGTACGCCCTTTGGCCACATTGATATTGAGTCGTCATTAATGCGTGAATAGTGTCTCGTTAGCTCAATTTTGTATCGCTGACACATGATGCATTTTCCACTTTTAGTGTATCGCGTAGAGCTACTATTACAGATTTCGCACTTTTTATAGTCAATATAAAAGCGGTGACGTATCTTTGCGGACACGCTTCGTAGGTCGGGATGTGGTGCTAATCCTCCCGTGGAGATTTTAAATAGCTTTCCCATGTGTTCCTCGTTGCTGTTTGTTAGTATACGGGATTTTATCAGTTTTTTATTATAATGGCAATTATGACGTAATAACCACTGTTTCTCAGTTCGGGGTAAAACTCGGGTGGTAGCTGAAACGCAGTCGTGGCGCGGGTTGTAAAGGATCGGGCATGTTACCCCGCTTTTTTCGATACTCCCTATAGTATTCTTGTATATTAATTGTATATGTATATATATTATACCCTATATACTATACTCTCTTATTATACATACTCATTATTCTTACAACATTAAAAGATAGAGGTATAGAGGTAAGTACGCTAAGTCATTGATTGTTAAATTACTTCTAGTACCTTCAAAATTACCTGAGTCGTTTTGATTCGGGGTACTGCTCGATGTGTGGCGTTATGGGGTGAATTGTGGCATTATTGACGGCATGTTAGATAATGGGCTGAACTAGAATGGCAATGACGGAAAAGAAAGAAAAGTTTGCTCGTCTTGTTGTGGAATTAAACAATCACGCTGAGGCGTACAGGGGCGCTTACAACGCGTCGAAAATGAAAGATACGACCATACGTAAGCGAGCAAGCGAATTAATCCGTGACGGGGACGTAGCGGGGAGAATTGACGCTTTACGCGAAGAACATCGACTGCGACATCGTGTGACCGTTGACGATCTGCTCGGTGAACTCGAAGAAGCTCGACAAATTGCGCTTGGTGCCGAAACACCTCAAACGAGCGCTGCGGTCGGTGCGTCGATGGGTAAAGCGAAATTACTCGGACTCGACAAACAACTGATTGAATTATCGGGCACCGTAACGACACGAACAACATTGGCAGATTTTTATGGTTCCGACGCTTAACCCCAACTTGCGTGATTTTTGGCGCACTCGTGAATTACCCGACGGAACACCAGTGAGGTTCCGAACGCTTCACGGCGGTCGTATGTCTTCCAAGTCTCACGACATGGCAGGTGTGGCCATAGCCCGCGCCAACTTTCAAACTGAGCGTTTTTTGTGTTTACGTATGTACCAGAATCGAATAGCCGATTCGGTTTACACGTTGCTGAAAGATAAAATTAGTTATTTTGGGCTCGACGCTAACTTCAAGGTTTACGCGGACGCGATAGAACATAAAACAAACGGTTCGTTATTCAGGTTTTACGGTCTAGCGCGTAACGTTGACGAGGTTAAATCGTTCGAGGGAGCGACGGTCGCTTGGTTCGAAGAAGCACACAATCTTACGGAAAATATGTTCACGGTTGTTCGTCCTACGATCATGCGTAACCCTGGCGCCGAAATGTGGTTCGCGTTTAACCCTCGTTTAGTGAGTGACTACGCGTACAAACGTTTGGTTCGTACACCTCCGAAGGGTTCGTTAGTACAACAAATCAATTACGATAAAAACCCGTTCCTCACGCAATCGGCACTCGACGACATTGAAGCTGAGTTCGAGGAAGATTACGACCACGCCGCGCACGTGTACCTAGGAATACCCCTAGAAGACGATGACAGCGTTGTGATTAAACGTTCGTGGATAATGGCAGCTATTGACGCACACTTGACAGTTGTTCCGCTCACGGGCTTGTGGCGAGGCGGTAAGACTATCGGTTATGACGTTGCCGACTCGGGTGACGACAAGAACGCGACGACTGGAATGGACGGCTCGGTGTGCATTCATTTGGACGAATGGAAAGGTGGTGAGGACGAACTGTTCGAGTCGGCTCGACGCGTTCGAGGTCACGCCGTGTCGATAGGTGCTGGACAAATCGGATACGACTCGATAGGTGTCGGTGCCGGCACTGGCGCTCACTTGAATAACATGTCACCACCGTGGCGTAAACACTTCAAGTTTAACGCTGGTGCCAAAGTCGTTAACCCTAAAAAGCCGTACGGCACGTCGAAGATTAACAACGAGGATTTTTTCTGTAACCTCAAGGCTCAAACGTGGTGGATGCTAGCTGACCGTTTCCGTAACACATACCTGGCCGTAACGAAGGGTAAGCAATTCCCTGCCTCGGATATGGTTAGTTTTTCGAGTGAAGACATCAATCCGAAACTGCTCGACGCGATCGTTGACGAACTGTCCACACCTAAACGAGACTTCGATAACGCAGGTAAAGTCAAGGTCGAATCTAAGAAAGACCTAGCTAAACGAGAAATAGAATCGCCAAACATAGCCGATTCGTTTATCATAGCGAACAGTACAGGCATGTTAGCCCGCCGTAATCTTAAAGAATATTTATAGGTGTGACCAAATGACAGACCTTAAACCACCAGTATTAACAAACCTTGACGGACTCACCAATGTGATGACCGGGCTCGGTACGGCTAAATCTAAGCGGTCGTATAACGAATGGTTACCCGCGTTACTGAACGACTATGCTAGTCTCGATAATTGTTATCAGTCCAATTGGATAGCGCGTAAAATATGCGACATCCCCGCCGAGGATATGACGCGCGAATGGCGTCGAATTAAGTGTGACGGCGCGGAAGAAATCCAAGCGCTTGAGCAGCAATTACTGTTACCTAACGTCGTTCAAGAGGGCGTTACGTGGGGTCGATTGTATGGCGGCGGCGGCGTGCTGATGATAACGGATCAAGACTTAACGAAGCCGTTAAACGTTGGTCGTATCAAGAAGGGATCGCTTAAACGATTGCTCGTTCTTGACCGTTGGGACATGCAAGCCCAAACGATTAACACGTGGGACGTACTCGCATCGAATTACCTGAAACCAGAACAATACACAGTTCGTGGCGGGTCGATGCAAATCCATCATTCGCACTTTGCACGATTCAGCGGTGAGCGTTTACCGCTTCGTTACATGGCGCAAACTCAGGGATGGGGCGATTCGGTTTTACGTAAATGTTTGGAAGACATTACCGATATGGTCGCGGCCAAAAACGGCATCGCCGAGTTAATGCAAGAAGCGAACATCGACATTATCAACCGTGAAGGGTTGACCGATGAGCTAAGCACCGACCAAGACGACATGATTGTTAAACGTTACGAATTGTTTAGCATGATGAAATCCAACATCAACATGGCGTTACTCGACAAGGAAGAAGTGTTCAACCGCATGACGCTCAATTTGTCAGGTGTCGCTCCGGTGATTGAACAGTTCATGACGTGGATTAGCGGCGCGGCTGATATTCCCGTCACGCGCATGTTCGGTACTAGCGCTAAGGGTATGAACGCCACGGGTGAAGGTGATGACCGTAATTACAACAACTCGATACGTGCTGGTCAACGTTCGTATTTAGCCGAACCGATGCGTACGATTGATGAAGTGTTAGTTCGTAGCGCGTTAGGTTATTTTCCAGACGATTACGATTATGTGTGGAATCCGTTGTCATTACCGAACGACTTAGAGAACGCTCAAGCCGAACAGTTACGCGCGCAGAAGCACATGCAGTATCTCGAAGCTGGCATCGTTCAGAAGTCGCAAATCATGCGCGAGTTACAAGCGGCCGAAGAATACCAGTACGACGAAGCGGAACTTGACGAACTCGAATCGCTCGAAGAAGGTAACATGTTCGACGAACCAGTCGACGAGAACGAAGCGGATATAACGACACCAACTACGGTGAACCAAGACGAAGACCCGTTAGCGTTTGCCGCACGATACGTTGAGCAGATGTGATAAGTACGCCCCTTGATGATAAGTCTCGGGGCGTTTTGTTAACGTTCTAAATTGTTGCTAAATATTTGAAGGAACTTATTACCGTCAGTATGAGTATCGACACAAATCATCGTGTAATCTTCACCTCGGTATACCCACTTCGACAAGTGACGTTGAGTGTATATCTCGTTCTCGTAATAATTACCGTCTTCGTTTATCAATTCTAACTCTGTATCGGCGAAACAAACGTTCCCATCCGATTCGGTGCTGTCCAAACGCCAATAGTATTCGGTTGCGTCATCAACGGGGATAACGACCCAATCTTCAATATATCCGAAATAATCGAACAGTTTTTGCCTTGCTTCTTCATACTCGGTTAGTAATTTCATAATTATTTAATCTCCGTGATGCGTTTCATCGTTGCGTTAAGTTCGACCCATTGCTCATGTAATTTCGCTTCGAGCGTTTCGCGTTCTGTCGGTTGTTCGGGTTGCTTCGCTACGGCGCGGTATTTGGCGTTACCGTTGAAATAAATACAATCAGATCTACCATTCGAAGTGACCCATTCACCTTCTAATTCACGCGTTCTCTCACCACCGTCCAACACGTGATTAACGAGACGTAACTGTGTGTCACGGTCAAGTTCACCGAACGGTACGTCGAGTGTCGTTAGGTCTTGCTCGCCTAACCACTGAGTATAGGTGTGATTGATTCCACTTGCTGCGCTTGACCCAAATTCCTCAACATTGGCATTGAACATTGATACATCATAACCTTTAGCGTAAAAATCATAAATAGTACACGCTGGTTCTGGTTTGAAACAAATCTCACCGTCATGGTCAAGGCGTACCGAAGTGGCACCTTCAGGCCAAACCTTTACGTGTTTGCGTATAAATTCTAAATCGTTCATATCGGTCTCGCTCCGTTTCATCGTGTCAACATTGACAACACCGTCAATATATACCCACTCGCGACACGTGTCAAGCGGTGTTATACTAATCGTATCGACACGACCGGACCAATCACATGACACTCGAAGAACAATTAGCCACGCCCACACGCAAGCGCCCAAAGGGTACGAAACCCGACGTAGCGGCCGGTATATCCTACAATGTGGAATTACAACGCCTAGTACGTGCCGTAACGCGTGATATTAACGCTAATTTAATGCCTACGGTTCGTAACCTGGCGCCCGAGTATCAGCGTGACAGTGCGCTTGTGATGGACTCGTGGGTCGATGTACTCACAGGGGCGTTACGTGCGTTACGTATTCGCTGGTCGAGCCCACAGTTTCAAGCGTTGGCCAATGACGTAGCACGTCGGTTCGTCACGAGCGCGAACAACTCGAATCGTCGTCGTACCGAGCGTGACATGGGTATCGATATATTTAGCGACTCAACGACGATTACCAATTACGTTCAAGCGTCGATAGCTGATAACGTGCGGTTAATACAATCAATCCCCGAACAGTATTTGACGCAGGTCGAATCGATTGTCATGACGAACGTCCGTGGCGGTGGTCGTCCGTCGAGTATAGCTAAATCACTTCAACAACAATTTGGCGTTACGGAACGTCGCGCCAAGATGATCGCTCGCGACCAAACGGCGAAGGTTAACGGACAGTTAAATGCTAAACGTCAGCAAGATGTCGGTTTCCCGTACTTTGAATGGGTCGACTCAAGTGATGAGCGCGTTAGGGATCGTCACGCTTATTTATCGGAACACGTAACACAATACGGCAAGGGTGTGTATCGATGGGACAACCCGCCACTAAGCGACAAGGGCGTGCCTATAATTCCTGGTGAGGATTTTCAATGTCGCTGTATAGCTATCCCTATTTCACAAGAAGAAGTCGACGCGAACGTAAAAGCCGGTCGCGTCGTGAAGGGTGTTAAGCGTTAACTATCGTAAACCCCCGCATAATCTAACGTAATTTTCGTACTCGTTCATGTAATGTTCGGACTGTTCGGCGCGTGCATCGGCCGTCAGTGTCTCGTCGTCTAATACAGCTTGATACGCGTTGAACATTTCGTCGCGCTTCTTTTCGTACCATGTTTTCATCGTTCATACTCCACCATGAGATCACTTTTAATTGCCAACGCCTGTTCGATTCGGGCACCTTCCGAACGTTCCCAACCTTTCAGCATTTTAACGTGCGTCGCACATCGTAACATGGCGAGGCATATGTCCATATATTGAGCTTGAGTTAAACCGTCAGGTAACGTAGCCGGGTTTAAAACTGTGTGACCTTGAGACACCAAGCTTGTTGACATGTCGTTGAATGCGTCGCGGTTGAAATTATCGTAACCTGTCATCGGTCCCGCTATGTAGTAACGTTTATTTACCATTGTTTTTTTGCTCCAATAACGTCAATGCTTTTTGTGCACTTTCGACAATATTTTGATAGTCTATTAATTTATTCTTGTGACCACGTAGACCGGCACATAACGCCTTTTTAATTAGATGGTCAAGTGTCGGGTCGCCAGTCTTAAATGCGTCGAGTACACGATACACGTCAGTTTTGACATGTGTACCACACAACGCGACTAACGTCCGTTCGTATTTATCACCGTCGTTTAACTCGCCACGTTGTGTGATGGTCGTATCGATGTCGGTTGGTGTTGCTGGTTCAGGTCGAGGCGTTGCATCACGCCAATGTTTTTTACCTGCCTGTTCGACGCCATACTGTACCCATGTGTCGCCAATGTAATAATCAATACACCCATTAACTTTACGTAACCAGTTGTAACCTATTTTCTCATTGTGACGCATCGCACCATCGGGCGCTTTACTCCAATCTACTTCATTCATATCGTTCTCGCTTCGTTGTTGACAATTACGTCAATATATACCACAAATTAATAGTTTGCAACACCTTTGTGCATTACGTTATACTAGCGCCCGAGTGGCTACCTTTAGCGGGGGAACGTCGGTACGTAGAACCGATTGCCACACATCCTCAATTCTACGCAACTACTCTACGGTGGTATTATGCAAATCATTTCTCGCGCGGATGCTAAAGCGCAAAACCTTAAACGATACTTCACTGGTGAACCGTGCAAGCGTGGTCACATTGCTGAACGTATAACAGCAAAATCATATTGTGTCGAATGTAAAAACATAGTCATGCGTGAACAACGAAAATGTCCGACTCGTAAGTTAAAAGAATCTGAACGTAGATCGACATCAGAACATAAAGAGCGTAAAAACTTAAATAAGCGAATCAATGATCACTATCGTATAATCCAACGTGAAATCGATAAACGAACTAACAAAATTCGAGCAGGTGTTAAGTATATATCTAAAGTCGAAGCGTTGACGTTTGGGTTTCCTCGTTATTTTGAAGGTTTGATTTGTAAGCGAGGTCACGCAAGCGAACGAATAACCGCTAACGGAATGTGCCACCAGTGTGCAATTGAAATGGCGGCTACACCTGACCGTCAGAAAACTAAATCTAAATATCATAGAGATAATAAAACTCACTTCTCAAAACTAAACGTGATTAGACAACGCGAACGCTATGCTAAATGTCCGGAATACAAGGCGTCAGTTGCGTGTCGTAACATGTTAAAACGTGTATTAAGAAAAGCTAAGACAACCAAGAACGGAGGGAGTTACGAGATATTAGGTTATGACAGGGATGAGTTGATGTCACACTTAGAATCGTTATTCGTAGATGGTATGGAGTGGGGAAATTACGGCGAATGGCACATTGATCATATAATACCTGTTTCGTGGTGGTTCAAGAACGATGTAAATGACCCATCTATAATAAATGCCCTTACTAATTTACAACCCCTGTGGAAACAAGATAATCTAGATAAACGTGATAAATTAATATGTTTGTAAAAATAACACCAATCACATATAATGGTATATATCTAAGCTATTGAGAGCTGTTAAACATGCTACGAGTTACAGTTAATGACCGTGTTAGTTACGGCATTACCAAACGGACATACACCGACGAGGGCTTCCTTATAGTTCCTGGTCGTGTTGCGCGTAGTGGTATACAACAATATCTAGCGTCCGAATTAGGTCTAAATGACCGTAAGCCAAACGAAATAATTAATGTATATCGACCTTTCGACGAAGTATTCAATATTGACTCGCTAGCATCATACGAAGCGAGTGACGTGACTTTAGAACATCCTTCTGAAATGGTGAACGCTAACAACTACAATAAAACTAGCGTTGGCGTAGTGCATGGGCCGGCTACGCAAGACGGTGATTTCGTTCTAGCTAATCTAATCATTAAATCAAAAGATGCCATATCAGCGGTTGAATCGGGCAAAGTACAATTATCAGCGGGTTACACCGCAATATATGATAATATAACAGGCGAGACCGAAGACGGTCAGAAATACGAGTTCGTACAACGTGACATAAAGATAAACCACATCGCGATCTGCGACCGGGCGAGAGCTGGTGCACAGGCTCGCTTATACGACAACCAAGGAGTAACACCCATGATTAAGGTAACACTTGATTCGGGTCGCTCGATTGATGTTGCAGACGAAGCGGTCGCCGCACTCGTAACTGACTCAATTGAACGTTTGACCCAACGCGTAACAGACGCAGAAGCCAAAGCCGATAAAGCCGAAGCCGAAAAAGACATGAAACAAGAAGAACTCGAAGCGGAAAAAGCGAAGTCTAACGACGCAGCTATCAGCGAACGCGTTCAAGCTATCGCAGCGATGCAAGCAAGTGCACGTAAAGTTGTTGGTGACGAGTTCACTTGTGACAGTGTGAACACATTGGACATTCAACGCGCAGCGTTAACCGCTAAACGTCCAACTACTGATTGGGCTACCAAGTCCGAAACGTATGTTCAAGTTGCATTCGACGCAGCGTTAGAACTTGCCGATGCTGAACCCGCTCAGTCAGTTGATCAACTCGCACAGTTTTCGAAAGACGCTGCTAACGCAGTGGTTCCAGTAGTCGCACGTAAATCAGCATACGACGCTCACAAAGAAAGTCAGGCTAACGCTTGGAAGGGGAAATAACATGTCAGTATTAGGTGGCAATAAAATCGATCATGGTGTCTCGTATGCTGGTCAAGTTTCAAGCTTGCAGTTATGTAACGCCGTATCGAAATTAAACAAAGGTACTGTTGGTATCGCATTCGGTAAGGGTGTTGTAACTGACGGTGAAGACGGCGGTAAGTTACCGTTAAGTGGTTCAACGGCCGCTCAATTTATCGGTGTTGTTAAGTACGAATTAAACCGCGCGCGTACATCTACTGAATCGGGCGCAACAGCTAAGTACGACATGACTGTTGTAACCCACGGTGAAATTTGGGTCAAGACGTTAGATACCGTGGCGAAAGACGCACCGGTTTATCTACGTGTGGGCGCAACTGGCAACGGTGACTTCTCAGGTGTCGTTGGTACTGGCGTAACTCTAGGTGTTCTAGTACCTAACGCTAAATTCACAAGTGGCGGCGCTGCTGACTCACTGGTTAAAATTTCACTAGGATTAGGTGGCTAACATGCAAAAGAATCTTATTAGCGTCGTATTGGACGCAGAATATCCACAGTTGGGTTTAACGGTTGGTCACACTGTATCGTTCCGTGACAATCTACCTACTATGGACGACGGTATGGGCTTCTATATTTCTCAGCTCGCTAACTTAGAAGCTAAGATTTACGAAGCAAAATATACCAACATCAATTTCGCTGAAATGGTGCCGATCAACACTAACGTTCCCGAGTGGGCCGATTCGTGGGATTATATTTCTTACGACGCTGTAACGCTTGGTAAGTTTATTGGTTCAAGTGCCGACGACCTTCCGACTGTAGCGCTATCAGCTAACAAGACGTCTGTTCCGATTGGTTACGCTGGTAACGCGTTCGATTACTCGTTAGACGAATTACGTAAAACTCAACAGTTACGTATTCCAGTTGACGCCACTAAGGGTCGCGCTGCATTCCGTGGTTCACAAGAACATACTCAGCGTGTAGCTTACTTTGGCGACGCTTCTCGCGGCATGACAGGTTTGTTTAACAATCCTAACTTAGCGTTAGACAACTCTACTGTTGACTGGGCTACTGCCACAGGTCAAGAAATTATCGACGACATGAACTCGTTGTTAATCAAAGTGTGGATTGATTCAGCTAACACGCACATTCCAAACGCATTAGCACTTGATTCGTCTCGTTACGCAATCTTAACGTCACGTCGTATGGATACAGGTACTGACACAACTATCATGCAGTTCTTCATGCTTAATAACTTGTACACTACTACAACCGGTCAACAGTTACGCGTGTTCCCACGTTTGCAACTTAAAGGTGCTGGTGTGGGTGGTAAGGACCGTATGTTAGCTTACGAGCTAAACGACGATAACCTAGGCATGGTTAACCCTATCCCTTGGCGCGCACTTGCTCCACAGATGAAAGGACTGAATATCTTAGTACCTGCGGAATACAAAGTTAGCGGCGTAGAATGGCGTTACGTATTCTCTGGTGCTTACAGAGATTCACTGTAAACTAGTAAAACTTTAAGTTGCTTCGGGGCAATGTGGAAGGCCCGCCACACCGAAGCGACTTATTACTAATCTCGGGCTGAGGGCTATTTACCATGTTATTAAAAAATACAGTTGCACGACTAATCACGATTAATGGCGCGTTCGAAAACGGCGCACGAGTGGTGACTTACCAAATTAAACCTGGTGACAACCCATCGGTTGAAGTGCCTAACGATTTGTGCGATAACGCATTCGTTCAATCACTAATCGCTGACGGTTCGTTACGTGTCGAATGTGAAGACGACGCAAGCGCAACGGTTGAAGCGGTGTCAGCTTATGAGTTAATGAGTAAAGCGGATTTAATCGCGTTATGTGAAGCTCAAGACATTGAAGTCGGTTCGCGTGACACAGTTAAATCATTAGCTGCCAAACTCGAAGCACACGACGAGTAGTCGCTCGTAACAATACAATCCTAACGGCTGCTTAATTGCGGCCGTTTTTATAAGAGGTGATGTAATGAATATTAAATTTTGGCAGATTAATAATACCGATAGTATGATACTAAGGGTTATTAATGGATTGCGTGCTTTTTGTATGCAGTCATACAGCGAGATGAATCGCAAGCGCGGTTTGCAATGGTCAGCGTCACGAGAAATTTTAGTCGCTGTACCTAGTACTGGTGCAATTAACTCAGCGGGCGTGTATTACTCAATTATCAAAACCGGCTCGTTACCTGTCGATTTAAAACAACGACAATTTGCATTTAGTGGTTTTGGTTTAAACGCTGATATTTTTGAGAATCCAGTTTACACCGGTGGTACTCCCGATCCGATATACAACGGCAATGCAGTAACGCCACATGTGTTCGAACTTGAACTATTGACAGGTTTTACATTGACTAGTGAAGGTGATCAGTTTGCAGCAACAATTTATGCACTCGGTCCGAACTCGCAACAGTCTAAAGGCGCGAATAATGCTGTATATGGTGAGAATTATATACTTGCCCCTAATAGTTCTTATTTGCTTAAATTTTGGAGTAAGGACACTCAAAACCAAGTAATAGCGGCACGCATCGAAGGGTTTGAAGGTGAACTCGACGTACCGAACGGAGATTTAACATGAGCGAACCAATAACACCAGAATTAATAGCGGCGTTTCGAAGCGCTCAACCAGCGTTCAGCAACGTAACGACGTGGCCTGATAATGTGGTCACAGAAGCGTTCTGCGAGGCGCTACCGGAATGCGGTGGACGTGGGTGGGGCGTTTTGGATATCAACGACTGTCAGAACTTCAAGAGGCGTGGCGTGTTCTTATACGCGGCTCACCTCTTGAGCATTACTTACAACACCGCAGCGGGCGCCACAGACCCGACAAACATCAACGCTGCTGCACGTTTGAACTTAGCTGCTAAATCGGTGGGTGACGAGTCGGTTAGCTTTCGGATCACCCAGATTCAAAATTCTTCTGATGATTTTCTGTCGTTGACATTGTATGGCGTTCAATATTTGAGGCTACGCCGACGTTCAGCTATGGGCGCACGAGTAGTGTAATGGGTGACCCGACACGTTACGTTACGTGTCGGGTGTTGCAATGGTCGGTTAATATTCAACGATATCTAACATGTCGTTACTTACCGAACACTCTAATCCTTCATCTACGAAATGAACAACTACAGACCCCTTACTTTTACTGGTAAAAGTAAGTGTACCGACAGTTCCAACACACATACCGTACATTTCAGAATTAAGCTTTACGGTTGAGCCCTCGCGCATGTTTTTTGGATACCCAAAAGCGGCTCTAATTGTCAAATACCTAGGCCACATTCCGTCCATGGTCAATGTCGAACACTTCTTAAATTGACCACCATTTTGAGTTATTGCCATCGTCACTGTATCGACACCCTCGCTGTATTCAACAGTCCCGCCTCGTTGATAATAATTAACAAGTTTATAATTGGTCAACGGACCAAGAAGGAAGTGAGGGACATCTATCTCGTCTAATCTGTCAAATTCCTTCATTAAAGTACCATCGTGAACCCCGTACTCAGTAAAGTCAGCACGTTCTTGGGATATACCTTCACCTTTGTGATTTATGCACCCTTTATTAGAACAATACTGCCAACTGTCATCCATCCTATCCTCGTCAGTAAAATCGGAAGATTTAAGAAAATAATGGTCATCATCTTCGTCACCACAGAAACTAACATGAACCACGCCGCTCTTGCATATTTTACACCTTATGTCGTCGTACATACTTATACTCATAATAACCACCGTTCATTAACACGACGAAGCGAATCCCCGTCGTCTGATTTACATAGTATCACTATTGACGCGGTTGTCAATCATTCATTTACCCGAACTTTGAGTTAACGACACACTGTTTGAGGTGGCGTAACGTATTGATTAAAAACGACTACCTCATTTACACTACAAACCCCGTATCGTTCAATACTCCCTATAGTATTCTTGTATATTATCTGTATATGTATGTATGATCCATACTGTATATACTATATGCATACTTATAATTCTTACAGTTATAGAAAGTAGAGTTATAGAGGTAAGTACGTTAAGTCATTGATTCTTTAATCGCTTTTAGTACCTGTAAATTTACCTGAGTCGTTTTTGTTCGGGGTTATTACCACATCACCTAAATTGTGTTAATATTGAGTCATTACTAATCACGAGTCTCGTCATGTTCAAACCTAAAGTCACAGTGACCAATGTTCAACAATCGCGAGACGCTATTCAAAAAGCGTTACGTGCGTTGATGGTCGACAAATACGTGACGGTTGGAATACATGAAGACGCGGGTAATCACGAGTCGGACGACATCACGAACGCTCAATTAGGCGCGGTACATGAGTTCGGTTCGGAGATTACTCACCCCGGCGGCACGTCATACGGTTATGCGAGTAAAGCTGCAGCGGATCGTAACGATGTGAGGTTCCTCAAGTCTGGCCGTGGTTACATGGAATTAGGCGTTACCGGTCCACACATTATCAAGATACCAGCACGACCTTGGTTAAACCCTGGCGTGGCGTCTGGTAACGCTGAATATCTGACAATCATTGAAAAAACACTCAGCGACGGCGGCACGATGACCCAAGCGTTAAACAAGGTCGGAGTCGTGGCGGTCGGTAAAGTTCAGAAATACATGACGGATTTACGCACACCACCAAACGCGCCAAGTACGATTAAAAAGAAAGGTTCGTCAAATCCGTTAATTTCATCGGGCGCATTGCGTCAAAGCGTAACGTATAAATTAATATCGGGTAAACCGAACGAGGGTTTATGAGCTTAGACATGGTGGGGCATATCGACCCCGTATTCGTATCGATACCCGCAACACGTTCGTCATTCACTGGCGGCGGCTACGTTGACGGCATTTGGCAAGACGGCACGACAACGGTCACACCTCACACCGTGAACATACAGCAAGCAACTGACCGTGAAATCGAAACGCTCGAAAAGGGTGGTGAACGTATCGTCGATGCTCGTCGTATTTACATCAACGACGGACTCGACGCGAGCATTCAACAGTCTGACGTGTGGACGTTCGCGGGCCAACAGTGGAAATGCCACAAATTAGATAACCGTTATTGGCGTAATTATTGCAAAGCCATCGTATCGAGGATTGACGATAAATGAATCGCGTAGAGATATTTAATATTATTCGACCAATAGTGGCGTCCGTTACGGGTATCTCGAATGTGATACTTGCTGACCAGGTGTCGAGTGGTGGTTCGGGTTTACCATCGCCAAGCGGTGAATACGCTGTCATCGAGCCGAAACAATCAATTAATCAACGTGGTCAGGCGAACATATATCGCAACACGAGCGTCACGCCACAGTCAATTGACGTTGAAGTACGTGCACAGATTATCGTTGAAGTATCGGTTAACGTGTTTCGTGGAGTTGACGCGGTGAGTCGTGTCGAACGTCTGTTACAATGCAACAAACGACCAGACGTGAGCGCTACTCTGTTTAAAAATAAACTCGGTTGGCAACGTACCAGTGCGCCGAATAACCTCACACGCTTGCAATCAGGTAATCCTGAGCAACGCGCACAAATCTATTTATATTTAATGTACGAGACGCGCGACCCGGTTGTGATCAACAACATCGAGTCGGCAAGTTATAGCGTAGAATACGAGACGAGCGGTGAGATTGTAGCGAGTGGAGTGATAGGTTAGAGTTAGGCGTCACCATAAATTAAAGAGTCTAGATATATTTTAGTTAATGCTGACGGTAAGCATGTTTGAGATAAAGATTTCATACATGACTCAACATCGTTGAAGTCTATATTTTCGGCTTTGAATAGTGCTTTTATTGACGACAAAGCCCTTTCGTTACGTTTTAATCGCATTCTGCAATCATCTTTTCTATTTTAAGCATCATAGTGAACGCTTCAACTGTCTTATTTATATTTCTAAGGTCTGCGCTGATTGCCATTTCTTTATTATAAATTTCTTTCCACTGATTTAGCGTGCAGTTAAGTTTAGATTTCATGTTGATTTACTCCGTTGCGTTGTTGATGTAGCTATATTAAACACTATTGACGGTTGTGTCAAGCGTTGCAACGTAATTATTTTTAAATTATCAACCGCGTGGTATACTATGAGCGATTGCAATCAGGAGATTTAACTAATGTCTTACAATATTGATAATATTGTTCCGATTAACGTGCGGATTTCACCGCAGGGACTCGGAACGGCTAACTTCGGTTCGGCGTGCGGCTTCGCACCTGAATCTGAATTACCTGTCGGCTTCGCTGTCGATACCCGTCGCGTCTACACGACTTTAACGGATCTATCTGTAGATTTCGCAGATACAACCGAAACGTACAAAATGGCCCGTTACTGGTTATCTGGTACGCCTCGCATGAACTCGTTGACTATTTGGGCGACTGCTGATGCGGACGCAACGTGGGCGACCACACTCAATAAAGCACGTAACGAATTTTGGTGGTTCTTCACATTCGTAACGGCTCCGATATATGCTTCATTAACTGACGCCGAAGCTATTGCGCAGTGGTGTAACGACAACGAATCGTGGTTCCAAAACTGTCAAACTGGTACAAGCGCTACGGCTATTCGTACACCAGCGACAACAACTGACATCGCGTCGAATTTAACGGCGGCGGGTTTACGTTTCGCGGGTACACTTGCGCACGCAACCGATCCGTATGCTGGTGTCAAACTGTGTGTACCGTTCGCTAAAGTAAATTACAGCGCGGCAAACTCGACGATTACCGGCGAAGGTAAAGTGTTAAGTGGCGTTGTTGGCGAAAGTCTAACGGGTACAGCTTACGCAGCGATGCGTCAAGATACTAAGAAATGTCAGTTCTACACGCAAGTAGAGAACAAAGGTTCGACCGATGCGGGACGTGTTATTAATACGTGGTCACATAGCTCATACGGCGAATTTATGGACGACGTGATCAATTTATCAGCGTTTACGAATGCGATGGGTGTTGAGTTATACAATACGGTATTTAACCAAACGACTAAACTCGGTCAAGACCCTGTTGGTCAATCGGTGTTACTCGGTGCGGCTAAAGCTCAATGTGAACTTTACATCTCGAACGGTTATTTAGGTCCACGTAATTACATTGACCCTGACGACGGTTTGACAAAGTACACAGTGGGTTATGAGATTTTGACCACTCCGGACGAGATTTTAAACTTAACCGATACCGACCGTGACGCGCGTAAATCAGCGCCGATCCGAATCCGTATTTTCCGCAAGGGAGCAATTCATTCTTCTCCCGTTGATATCGACGTTTATTAATAAGGGGACATTAAATGTCTATCAATAATTTTAGTACAGATTTATTCGTCGTAACGGTCAACGGTCGTGTTATCAGCGATTGGGGCGAAACAGCGACACCGTACACCGATGCACCTATCGACGCTAAAACGCAAATTCGTCGAGGTCAAGGTGGTAACGCGGTTCGTCTGAATCGTATTAACCCCGGTCGTGCCGTGTCGTTATACTTGAACCCTGGTTCACCGGACAGCGCATATATGCAAGGTCTGTTTAACTCGGGCGCTAATATCACCGTGACCAAAACGCAAATTGGCACACTTGAAGCGGCTATCGGAACGGAAGGTGCAATCATTAACGACGCGTCAACCGGTCGCGGCGGTTCAACGATTACTGACGATCAATACGATTGTGAGTTCAACGTTTGGAACGGAACCAAAGGATAAATATCATGTCACAAACACGGGCCTTTACAGTAAACGAAAACACGTACAACATCGCGCAAGCGTCAGCCGTTGACCAAAAAAAACTGATGTTACTACTCGGTGGTAAAATTGCGTTACATAGCGCAGCGGGTCAGGAACCAATCAACACGCCGTTGTTAGTTGGTGCGTTGATCACATTACCTGAGTCGACGTTTGACGAAGTGGCTAGTCTTGTTCTACGTCAAGCTTTCGTAGCTGGTACGACCGACAAGATTGATTTAAAGTCGTTCCAAGGTGGCATGATGGGCTATTTTCAGTTAGTGGCCGAAGTTGTCGCATATAACCTTAACGATTTTTTTACATGGCTCGACACCGGAAACGCCGAGCGTCGAGCAAAACCACAAGTGAAGTAGACGAAAAAGTCGAATGGTATTTTATGCGGCCATGTGTGGGAATGGTAGGTATTTGCCCGCCACTCTGCACATGGGCAGAACTTAACGACGGTACGTACTCGTTGGGCGATGTAGAGCGGTTCCATTTAACGATGGACGAACTCAAAAACGCGTACATTGCTGCACACGCTAGATAGAATAACGCCTCGTGACTGTAAAGCTACGAGGCGTTTTATTAAGTACGTAATGGGTGATACCATACGCCAATATCGTGGAAACATGGAGCAACATGTCCAACGTGTCGAACTGTGATTCTATCCCCCACGTCATCTACGATGTGCCATGTGCCATCAATCAAATCGTATTCTTTACCCGCTGTGATGTATTCACAACCGCCGTAATCTGTAACGACTTTACTAGTGTCACGTAGCGCATCGAGTTTAGCGCACGTCATGCCTTTCTTGCTTCCGTGTCCTATCATTTTGGTAATACTCCCCATTTATCACAATATCCCGCCGACCAACCGTGAAACGCTCGAACCTGATGTTTTCTATCATACGGATTCGCGGCGCCTTCATTAGACCGTTGTCCGTCTTTGTAAAACTCACGAACACCAGCCGACATATTTTTAACCGCGTCACTAACATGGTCGTCGAACTCGTAAGGTTTACGATTAACGTACAGTTCGAACTGCTCGCGATTACACACCCGTTGCCATGTGAGATTTAATGGTTCGTCACCCCACAGACTCCACATGTCAAACGTTCCGACCTTTCGATACACAATCCAGTTTTTATCATACGACCGTTCAGGCCACGTACCGTAATGCTTAACCGCGTCGGCTACTGTCTTGTTCACAACACACCCCCAATAACGTCACGTAGACGTAAAACTTCAAACGCTAGACCGATGGCGCAGCCACCAATAATAAACGCCACAGTCGTGACGACCGTTGCATATGTGCGCCAAAATGATAGCGCGGCACGTAAGTTAGATAATTGACCCATGGTTTACTCCGTTGCGCCCCGTGGGGCGCTTTTAGTTAGTGATTATCGAACTTGTGCGTTGTTATCTATCAACCAGCTTTTGTTTGTTGCTATGTTTGATAGTCTTTCTTTTGCTGTTGTGTATGCGTATTTTTTTGATTGCTCAAAGGTTTCAAACTCTTTACATCGTGGAGTCGTTCCAAAGCGCTTGCCGTCACGAGTCTGCTGTACTGCTGCATAAAACTTTCCGTCTACTTCGTTCATGAAAACTTCGTAAGATACGTTACGTCCTTTACCGTCGAAAACTCTTGAGTTGATTACAGTGCTGAATGATTCCATGTTGTTTACTCCGTTGCGCTTCGGTGTGTTCCTTAGCTCTTGAATCAATATTAACACTATTGACGGTTGTGTCAAGCGTTACGACTCAATTATTTTTAAATATCTCGGGGCGGTGTTATACTGTGGATATTATTCACACGGGGCGACTATTAATGTCTAACGTTATATCAAGCTTTTTAGTCGGTATCGGTTTTGATTACGATAAGAAGTCGGCGAAACAGATCGAAGGTGGCATCGACACGATAAAGTCGAAAGCGCTACAACTCGGGGCGGTCGTCGCGGGTGGTTTTGGTCTAAAGTCGTTAACTGCTGATTTCGCGTCAAGTGCCGACATGCTCGGTAAATTCTCGCAAGTGTTCGGTGTGAACGCCAACGAAATACAAGCGTTCGGTAACGCACTAGCCACCGAGGGCGGTACGCTCGAATCGTTCATGAATCAAATCGAATCAATTGAACGAGCGCGTGCGCGTATCCGTGTCGGCGATGTGGGATTCTTCGCGCCGGCTGGTAAAGCTGGACTTGACCCTAACGTTATCGCCAACGCGAACAACGCGACAGACGCTTACCTGGCGCTTGCCGATTCGTTTCGTAGCATGAACAACCAACAACGAATTAACGCAGCCGAAGCGCTCGGGCTAGATGAGTCGAGTATCCGACTATTATCACAAGGTCGTGACGCCGTTGAAGGTCTGGTCAGTAAGTATCGCAACATCCAACCATTAACAGGTCAAATGACCGACGACGCCGCGGAGTTTAACCGTCAATGGGTCGAAGCGTCAGCTAACATCAAAGGAGTGGCTAACGCGATAAGTGCTGATTTATTACCTGTTATTAATGATATCACCAAACAGATTAACGGATGGTTTGGCGAGAACCGTCAAGAATTAATCAAAGATATCGGTGCTGGCACTTCGTTTTTATTTGGTAACCCAACATCAAACCAAGCCGCGCGGGTAATGGACATGCTACATAGTATAGATGTGAGCGCAGGTGTATCAGAAGGCCCGAGACGTTATTCGTATCCTATACCCGATAATGACCCATTTTTACCAGATTGGTTAACGACGCCATTTAATAACCTCTTTGACCTTCAGTTATCCAATCCGTTTGCGAGTCAACCCGATCCGTTCGCGCCTCGAATGATTGAACAAGACGCGTCGACTTCATCAATGACGCAAAAATATAAAACAACGACGAATCAACCGATACAGTCCAACGTTAACATATCACTGAACCTTGACGGTTCGGTACTTGACAGACGGACAGTTAAGATCGTTGATGGTATGGCGCAAACTGCAATCGACGACATATCGTCAAACACTGGGGGTTAATGTGTCATTATTAAGTATATTCACACCGAACGCGCCGACCATGGCGGGTTACGAGTTTGACGCAGTTCTCGAAGATACGTTTGAAGCAAGTGTGGACTTAACCGGTTACACGATTGAACTTGGAGCACGAGTAAGTGATCACCGCATCGTTAATCCGTTTCGTTGGTCTATCGTTGGCGCAATTAGTAACACACCGTTGAAAGCGGGTTTAACTGATTTCGTTGGTGGCGCTACGAGTAATTTTATCGGTAATTCCGGCATCGCTTCGACCGTAGCTGGTTTGTCGGCTGGTTTCCTCGCTGGTAGTTCCGAGACGCGTGCGAGTTCAACACTTGACTTTCTAATCACGTTGATGACCACGGGTGAACCATTCGACGTCGACACAGGTGACGTGCAATTAACCAATATGGTTATTGTGAATTTACGTCGCACCAAAGACCCGTCAAATGAGAACGGTTTGATATTCGAAGCGGATTTACAAGAGTATAACGTGTTGACCACTGTGCTACGTAAAAACCAACCGAGTACGGCAATACTCAACGCTAATGACCCGAGCGTATCGCAAGCGAGCGCAGTTAGTAATCGAGGTGAGATACAAGGACTTGACCCGTTACCGTCATCGATTACAGCTACCAACGGAGTTATAATATGAAAACCGTCCCGTTACTCAACGGTGCAAGCAATGCTCACCAGCCGTTTAGTATTCAGTTAGGTGATAACTTACTCACGTTTGTCGTTAATTACATCACTATAGCTGGCCCAGCTTGGAGCGTGGACATATCACGCGAAGGTGTGTCGCTCATATCGGGCGCCATGCTCGAACCGAACGCTGTAATCACTGATAACTATAACGCGGGCATTGGTCGATTAGTTTTCACAGGCGCAGAGGTAACGCTCGATAACCTGGGAACCGATAACCGTTTGGTGTGGGTGTCTGACGATGAGTAGTTATAATAACCGACGCTGGTCAATGACGCTTGACGGTGAACCGTTCATCGAGGAAACCGAAGGGCGACAATTTAAATGTACGTTTGAGATATTACACGACTTTGGCGGGTATACAAGTTACGCCGACGTAGCGTTATATAATATCAGTACGGACACAGCGAACAAGGCGTTCACTCGTGGCACTGTAATGTCGTTCCGTGGCGGTTATGCCGATTCAATCGATACGTTGTTCACAGGCACAATTAACAACGTTCTACGTGAGAGAGTTGGACCGGATACGATAACACGGTTAATTTGTCGCGGCGGTAAACTTGTCGACGACCAAACGCAGATAAACGAAACACTCGGTAAAAACGCCAAAGTAACAGAGTTGATCCGCTCGTGTGTCACAGCAATGGGTTATCCGATTGTAATGGATGATGCGCAATTTGCAGATATCGATCCGTATGCGTTCGGTTATGCCCTCAGCGGCGACCCGCGTGTGTATATGGACGAGCTAGCACAAGCGCATAACTTCGATTACGTGATTGAAAATGAACGAATGGTCGTGGTACGTAAAGGTTATTCACGTCAAGGTGAAGTACAAGTCGTGTCGCAGTTCACGGGGATGGAAGGCATACCAGAAATCACCGAAGTCGGCGTGGACGTAACGGTTCGTTTAAATCCCAAACTACACATTGGTGGTATGTATCGCATCGAGTCGGATTTAGCCACATTCAACTTCAGCAATTTGTATTTTGTGGACATACCCAAATCGGCTGGCGTTGGTGAATATAAAATATTTCGCCTTACGCATACGGGTGACACGTGGGGCGACGCTTGGTCGACTAAAATAACAGGATATAAAGAGTTGACACCATAGTCACGATGAGATATTGTTAATGCCTCAGACAAGTTACCGCACACGCGGTAAACATTAACCGACTGTTGTTGGTGTTTTAAAATCTTGACTGGCAAAGAGCCGTTACCGCACACGCGGTTTATTATATTGTTGAAGTGTTTTAAATGCGCATGGATAATGGCTTTCCGTATAAATGAGGGATACCACCATAACAAGCCCAGTAAGTGGACGTTGAAGCCGTCAAAAACACTTTAACAATGTGATATTTGACCGAGCAGTAATCAGGCCGAAAGTTGAAACGCGATATATCATTAGTCTGGATCGCGATATCCTATAGACAAGTGGACACGGGTTCGAATCCTGTAATATCACATTCGATGGTTCATTCCATAACTGGAGGTGGTCCGCATGTGGCAAGGCACAGACACCTTGCAGCCACGTAACGTCGCGAGACGTAACCGAGGCGTTTAAAATATGGGTCGTTAGCTTGAGTGGAGGGTTTCTAGAGTCCAAAGCAGGCAAAGCGCAGCGTCTAAAACTGTAGACCTAGGTTCGAACCCTAGACGACCCCACTAATTTGCAATCCCTCGTTCGACTTCCTCGTTATTTGCCCTCTATGTGAGGGCTTTTTTTTGTGTTACACTTGACGATATGAATACTGCATCGTTTACTGAATATACGAAACGCTCGTTTTTTGAAATGATGAAAAACGTTGCGACGTCAATACCGGGTCATGTCATAGCATTTGACCCGGTAACTCAACACGCCCAAATACAAATCGGAGTTGTCCGTAAGGACGTCAACGGTAAGATATTTACACCCACGCCACTAATCGAAGTACCTGTCCATTTTGGCGGCGGTGCTGAGTTCTTCCTCGAGTACGAAATAAACGTGGGTGACGAAGGTGTAATACTTTTCTCGCAACGTTGTATTGACGGTTGGAAAACAACGGGTGGTGTCGGTAATAATCCTATCATGCGTTTTCACGACATGAGCGACGCTGTTTTTATGCCTGGCGTCCGTTCACAACCTAATGTGATCACAGGTTTCGGTAACGACGGTATTCGCATCCGTAATAAAGACGGCTCGCATTTTATCTGGTTGAAGAAAGACGGCACGATTACAGCGGCCAATTCAATCGGGTCGTTGACCATTAGCGCGGAGGGTGGTTTTCAAGGTGACTTCACATCGTTTAATGTTCAATCCCCGTCATTCACACATAACGGTATTAACGTTGGCGACGACCACAAACACGCAGCCGGAACATATAAAGCAGGTACAACGCCTGTGACTGAATCATCGGGTAATCCATCATGACAGTGAGACTAATCGACCCCGAAACGGGTGACATCGTTACCAGCGGTGTGCAATTCACGACACAAGTCGAGGAAATAGCGCAAACCGTTAAGACGCGTTTACGTTTATTCCTCGGTGAGAATTTCCGCGATATCACCGACGGCACGCCATGGTGGGAGTCGATACTTGGTAAAGCGGGAACGTTATCAAGTAAAGAGGCGATCATTAAAAGTCGTATCATACGCACCGAGGGCGTTATCCGTCTGACGTCGTTTAGCACTGATTTCGACATCAATACTCGCGTGTACAGCGTCAACGCTGGTATACTAACGACATACGGCAACACGGAGTTAACAGTGACAAATGGCTAATATAACGTCGACGGGCTACGTATTAAAGACACAAAATGATTGGTACGCTCAAGAGCGCCAATTATATTTAGATATCGACGCAAATTGGAACCTTGACGCGTCCACACCTGACGGCCTGAAATTATCATCAGACGCTGAGATATGGGCGAACCTAGATGAGATTGGTCAACGAGCGTATAACTCGAAAGACCCAAACAAGGCGAAAGATTACGACCTAGATGTGATCTGTTCACTAACTGGTACGATACGCAGCCAAGGCACCCCGAGCAATGTGGAATTAACGCTCAGTGGTGTAGCGGGCACGGTCATCGTTCAAGGTAAATTAGTTGAATCGAGTGTCGACGGTACGCAATGGGCCACAGATGCCAACGCTACGATTGGTGTCGGCGGGACCACAACAGTTAACGCCACATGTACCACGAACGGAGCGACGCAGGCGAGCATCGGAACGTTAACTCGCATCGTGTCGACCATTGGTGGGTGGCAAAGCGTCACGAACGCCACTGTCGCAACGGCTGGTACAAATCAACAGAACAACTCATCGTTGCGATTAGAACGCGCGAAATCAGTATCACGTCCCGGTAACGCTCAAGTCGATAACATGCTCGGTGAGATATTTGCCGTTGACGGTGTTCGTCGCGCTATCATATTAGAGAACGACACGGACACTATCGACGTTGACGGATTACCCGGTCACAGTGAAGCTGCTATCGTTGACGGCGGTGCGGATGCTGACATAGCGCTCGCTATCTTTCGCAAAAAGAACCCTGGTTGTTTACTTCACGCGGCGGCTACACCTGTTACAGTGCCTGACGTTTACGACAAATACATAACTAATAAACGCGACATATTGTTCAGCCGTCCTGTTTATGTGGACATGGTGATATCAGTTACTGTTCAAAATGACGGATCGTTACCGAACAACGCCGATGAGTTAATCGTTGCTGCAATACTGAATTACTCAGCGGGCGATTTAGTTGCTGCTGAATGTGGGTTCAACGTGTTAGGTTTTGACATCGGCGAAGAAGTTCCCGTATCGCGAATTTACACGCCGATTAACCAAGTGATTGGTCGATACGGTAACGCATACGTGACGGCACTTGTCGTTAATACGTTAACCAGTGGACAAGTACCGATTGACTTTAACGAGTTGTCACGATGGGCCGAAGGTAATATCACGGTGACTGTCAATGACTAATAATAGAGTATACGCACAGTACGCCGATAAACCCAAAGCTGTCAAATGGTATAACATCACGCCGTCGTTAGCCGATGAAATAGAATCAGCTTATGAAATGGTACGTAATACTTACGATATTAACGCGGCGGTCGGCGAACAACTTGACGTCATTGGTCGGATTGTAGTTATCGATAGGGGCTTCGAGTCGTTTGTCGATTTCCAAGCTGACACTTATTTCGGTGGAGTGGGTGACGAGGCTCAGTTCGGCGGACTCGACGCACAGTTCGAATCTGAGGGTGACATACTCACGCAAGAAGTGAGTGACGCTATCTTTCGAATGCTTATAAATGCTAAAATAGCAAAGAATAACTCACCCGCCACACTCGACGGCGTTGTGGATGCTCTTGTGTATATCACCGGTATTTCACCGATACGTGTCAATGACCACGAAAACATGACGATGAGCGTATCGTTTGACGGTACATTAAACGACGTACAACGTTTCGTATTTAATACTTTCGACGTTGTACCAAGACCACAAGGTGTTAGATTTTTAGGGTACACGGAAGAATCTCAAATCACGCAATACGGCGGTGTGTTTGGTTACGGTGACTCACGAGCTAATTACGGCTTATACTTCGGGGCATAACAATGTTAAAAATTTACAACGAATTTACACCGCGCGCATTACCCGCCGACAGTGAATACCCTTATGGGTCATTCAAAGACGAGTCGACACCGGGCGCACGTGACGGTACACCGTTGACGTCGCGTAGCGGTAATGACCTAGAAGGTTTCAGTTCGGCGCTAATGGCTGACGCTGGACTAGTAGCAAGTGGTCAACCTGATACGGCACTTGTATCGCAACGTTTACAGGCGTTGAAACTATTCAGTAAACCGTCAACTTCGGTAATTAACGAGGTTATAACGGGCGTTGAGCGTGACTTACAAAGTCGTTCACTCGATACGTTGAGTATTCTCGACTTCGGCGGTAAAGATGACGATGACGGATCGTTAACCACGACCAACAACTTAACTGCGTTTGCGTCATATTTTGCATATTTAAATTCGGTTGGCGGCGGTAAGATGTATTTACCGAAAACGGTTACCGGCGGTTATTTTATTAACGGCGATGACCCAACGCCCGCCACGTCGCCAATTGAGATTGTGGCCGATGAAGGTGTGTATATTCGGGTTATATCAAGTGGCGGCACAACTAACAGCCCATTGGCCAATAATAATGTCCGATCTAATCGTCAGATTTTAAAGATACAACAAAACTTTGGTTTTAGTAATTACACGCAACCAAACACAGGTGCGTTAGCATCATCTAATTTGTCAAACATCACACAAGGTCAAGGCGTTTATTCTGAGCCTCGAACACTAGTGGGTAATAATTTCGTTGTCATAGATTTAGCTGACCCAAGCAATACGATCACACCAATTACCACTGTGTCAGATTCGATATCGTTTAGCGGAACAGGTAAAGATATCGCGGCAGTAAAAGCGGCTCGTGTCGGCGACGAGACTTTTGCTTTAATATCTAACCCAACTCCGGGTATATTCTTCGCTGGTGTGTTGACTGCTAACGGGCATTCGTATTACTCACAAAACAGCGGCACTCAAGCTGTAATGCTCGTTGACTCAACGGCTGGTTTATCACCATTGGTTACTGGCGTTCAATATACGTTAATGAACCAGCAACGCGACTTGTTCAATAACTCATTGATGAGCGTGCGTATAATCTCATCACGTAAGTATAGTGTTTTATGTAACGGCCTAGTTATTGGAACATACAACACACGCTCAAATATCACGGGTGCTATGTTCGGTACTAGTCAGATAAATGGCACAACGTCGGTTAGTCAGTTTAGCAGTGTGATCACAAACTCGAAAGGTGGTAGCAAACCGTTACGTATCGTTGCGCTAGGTGATTCAATTAGTGACAACGATGTGCAGTATTCACCGTACAGACTTATGAGCAGCATTTTACAGTCTCAAGGCTTGCAGTTAGCTGAGTTAAATAACCTGTCAGTGGCTGGTGAGTTGGCGACGCAACAGTACGCACGATTGCAAGCAATTGGTGTAGGCTACGATTATTGCCTTGTTCAAGTTGGTGTTAACGATATCCAAGGGTCTACTAGTTTCGCTAGTTTTTCGCAGACAATTATCGATATCTGCACTTACGCTAAGTCGGTAGGCATGACCCCAATAGTGGGAATACCTACACAGTTTTATTCGCTTGCCGAGGCCAACGCCAATGGGCAAACGGGCGGCCAAAATACAGCAAATAACCAAATAGGCTATACGTATCGAGCATTATTAATACGTGCTGTTGCTTCGGTTGGCGGTTTAATTAACTTGCAATCGATTAAAAACCAAGGCGCATTAACTGCTAGCTGGTTAAGCGCTAACGTAACGGGTGTACAAACTGACTCAATGGTTGTCGATAATATTCACCCGACACCATATGCTGCGATGATGCTTGGTCTTGGTTGGTCTGAATCACTTGTGGGCGCATTGCATCGTTTAGATGACAGCGAGTCGCAACCATTCGAAAGCGTTCCGACTAACTGGATGCGCAATGGTTTTGGTGTAACGTCACGCCCGACTATCAAGGTGTTTAAGTTGGCGGGTAAAGTACACTTCGACGGCGCGACATCGCCCGAAGGTAACCCGTTCATGCAATTACCGAAGCATTTACGCCCGACTAATGTTAAAATTAAAACAGTTACCTGTCTGGCTGCTACTGGTCTACCGTCAGGCGTTGCAAACTTATACATCGGGGTTGACGGGAATTGTTACGGTTTTAACATTCCAGCGCTCACCGTTTCGCTATCACTCGACACAATTGACTTGTCAGACGTAGCGTTCGTTTAATAGTGATCACATTGTAGCGCTCAACGTTGAGCGCTAATTCGGAGCCTTACACATGTTAAAAATATTCGATCGATTCACCCCTCGCGCTAATGCGGCCGACACGGATTACCCATTCGGGTCGTTTAAAAACGAGACGGTCCCCGGCGCTCGCGACGGCACACCGTTAAATGCAGATTGGGCGAATGACCACGAGGGCTTCGACACCGCGTTATTAGCTGATGCAGGTATCACGCCAAACGGCCTACCTGACACGGCTATCGCATCGCAACGTTTGGATGCTTTGAAAGCTTTTAGTAAGCCCGCAAGTTCTATAGACTTTACGTCATATGTACCTTTAGCTCCGAGGTTTGAACGTTTCGTAGCTGGCCCAACGCATATAACTGGTGCAGCACTAAGAGACGCATTTGTAACGGCTCGCACACTAACCACGCTAACAGACTGCCACGCATTTGCTGACAGAACAATTATTAGCAATGCTACAGATAGTGGTACTTACGGTACATTCGATTCGACAACAGAAATAGCAGGAACTCACGCTCAGTCACACCAGTTCAGTTATCAGAACAGAGCTAAATTTTCGGGTGAGGGGAGCATTGCGACTTGGGGCGGATACATCAGTTGGCCTACTCTTACAGGTGCAGCGTCCACTGTAGGTGAACTATTCCACTTTGAAGCTAAAGACCTTGATTCGCTCGGTAGATTTGACGCAGTATCGAATCAGTTTGGTATTAAAGTTCACAACCAAACAAAGGGCGCCACTGGAAATTACGCCTTTTGGACTACTCAAGCGGTAGGATACACGTTGTACGCACCCGCGGCTGGTAAAGTATTAGTCGGAGGTGAATCCGCATTTACCTCAAGAGCTATATTTGGAGCCAGTAAACCAATGGTTGGCGTTCCACTTAGCTGGGTTGGTACAGTAGGTGCGCCAAAGGGATATGCATCATCTAGCTTAACAACAGTGCAATGGGGTGTTGAAGGGGACTACGCTCACCAATGGGTATCCAATTCAGCAGAAAGGTTAGTTCTTGAGAACTCAACCAAAAACTACGCACTTAGACCCGCTAGCGGAACCCAAGACTTAGGGATATCTACAAGAGGCTTTAATATCGCGTGGCTAAAACAGGTCAGATTAGACCCGATAGCGTCAGCTTCTGCGGAAAACTTGAGCTTATTTGTTAACTCAGCAACTGGAGCACTATCATTCAAAGATAGCGGAGGCGTAGTAAAGGCAATAACTATGGCTTAGGTTTAGAATTATAAAAGCCCCAATTGCGGGGCTTTATTTAACACTTAGTAATTAAAAGGTGATCTATGTCTTTTGTGCGGTTACCTGCTGGAAAAGATATATCCAAGCATTTCAAGATAGCCTTTACATCATCTATTGAATTTACAGCGTCAAAGTTGATTACTTTTGTTTCCTGTCGTGACAATATCATCCCAAGAGTGTTAACTTTTAGCTTGTATTGGTTGCAAGCTTCACAATAATAAGCGGGCTTAGGAGGGTCGCTTAGCAACAATCTTGTTGGGTCAACTATCATATCGCTTTTGCATGTTTTACATTTCATTTTTATTTATCCTTTTAGCTGTTAAACCAGCGTTTAATTCTAACTAATAAGTTTGGTTTATATATTTTATTGTATCCGCATGGGTAGCATATGTTGATGTTACCTTTAAAATTTAATTTATCAATAATACCTTTTGGCAAGTTGTGAATGTTAATTCTTACGAACACATGATTCGCACCATCATGCTGGCAAGACTCACCGCATGTACTGCAATATATAGCCTTATTTTTGGTGCTCATAACTTATCCTTAATGTGAAATTTATTTTTAAGTTTATCCACTGTACATGATAATGACTCGATCGTCAACTAGCCACCAACACAAAGACGGTTCTCAACGAGCCGTCTTTTCCATATCCCGTAGCAGCCATTGGCTCGAATCGAACAATCTTTCTTATCGACGTATTTCCAACGTAACAATTGAGCGCACGCCCCGTTAATGTCACCGCGTTCGAGCATCTTGTAACCTGTGGAATTACTACACGCGCCGACACCCACGTTATAACAGAAGTCAGCCCACGCGATGATCACATTGTCGGGTAACTGATACGGTAAGCGTTCTAATGGTTTGGCGTGTTCGATTAGTTCTTTCATCAATGCCGTGTCGCATTCTTCAATCGTCGCGGTCGTACCAGGTTTAACGCCTTTGGTTCGACCGTAACAGTCCGTCCACACGCCGCCGACATCAAGATATGATTCGGTACGTAACCCTTCGTTAGCCGCAACAAGCGCAACAGCGGCCAACAATGCCCCGCCAATTAATTTGTTGTTCATATGCCCACCCGATGTGTGTTATTATTGAACATATAGTAACATAAACCCACACTTGGAGTAATTATCATGACTGACGCTACTAAACCGACATTACCAGTTAAGCAACAACAACGTGACGCTACTAAACCAGTTAAGCCAGTGACGACCAAGAAATCGAAAGCTAAAAAATAACGATGAGTTATTTACTCTGTGTCGCGTTTCTAACGTTTATCCTAAGTTTAATATACAAACCACATCGTACCGTTTGGTTACTGATTAGTGGCATGTCTTTTTTACTATGGGCTAACGTTCACATGTTCGACCCGCAAGGTGTTGTACTGTACTGGCACAGAGCTATTATTGTGACCATAACGGGTGGATTATTGATCCGTCACGGTTCATGGTTAGGTTTCTATCATTCGATAATATTACTTGTCACACTCGTAGCATATGCCGCATTAGCATATGATGTAGCGCACGGAATGCATATACTCATTTACAACAACTACGAGGCGACCATATATGGACTGGTGGGGTGTCAACTTATCGCAATTTTTCCAACAATACGGTTTGCTTATCGTGATCATCATTCAGATATTCGCGCTTGGTTGGTCAATTTACAAAGGGTTACAAGAGCATGAGCGTTCACACACAAAATGTCGGGAATGTGGGGATTACAAGCTCGGGAGGGATCGCCGTCGCGACGACCGCTAGTGGTGCGGTAGGTTGGATTAACGAGAACGCCGTGATTATCGGTTTGACGTTATCGCTCGTGTCGTTATTGGTCGGTATTTATTTCAAGATACGTTCCGAGCGTAAAAACCGTGACATTGTTGAGCGTCATCATCAAGAAGCGTTACAACTTCAACGCGAACAAATGCAAGCCGAACTAACGCAAAATGCGCAAGCACACGAGGCGTTACGCATTGAATTAATTAAAGTGATGTCGTCTAAAGGCGATTAGCGAGTGATCCCACTCAACGTATCTTCAAGATAGCCAAAACCCTTACCGCCGTTTTCAGCTTTCAACAGGTAAGGCGTGCGACCCGAATCGAGCTCGTGAAGTATTACACGATGCGCTTCGGTCAGTGCAAGCGTAAGCGCTTCGATTCGTTGTTGCGTATCGTAAACCACACTGTGAGATTTAGGGTCGTAGTCTCGCTCTTTTCGACCGTCCTGAAAACCAGCGTCGTATACTTCAATTACCTTATCGTTCATCATACTAATCCTTCTATTGAACGAAACACGCCCTCTTGGAGTTTAAAAGTATACTCACCGATACGTATCACCCGAAAAGTTTCCCGTGTTTCACTGTTAACTTTCACAATGTGGAACTCGGGGAGTGTAAAATGATTAATGTACTCTACGTCTTCGAGGCTAAGGTCCCTTAGCGTAACCTCATCACCATATAACTCCAATGTTACTTCATCCGACATGAGTCTATCGTTTACCAGTATCTTCATTATACTAATCCTTCTAATAAAATTGTTCGTGTCATTTCGGTGCTGCACTTTGACGCAACGCAACGTTTAATATTTTTAAGTAACGTGACGGGGTTTTCAAGTAACGCACCCGTAACGCCGCGGTCAAAGTCACATCGTTCAAGTATGTAAATATACGCGTCGAGTTCTTCAAACGCTTCAATGCGTGCCCACATCGCTTCGTTCGATTTATTATGTTCAACTTGAATGTCGACTACTTTACAGTTGGTTATGTTTACCATATCAATTCACCTCGTTAAATCAGCGCCCGATGTGAAGCGCTTCGTTATGTGTAACAGTACGCTACTTTGACAAGCCCGTCAAGAGTGGTTTAACTAATTTCTCAGCTTGTTCGACGTAATAGTCGTAATTAACCGTTGAGCGGTCAAAGTTCGCCACGTTCGAACAGTCCGTTACACGCCAACCGACACAAATACCCATTTCGCGTTTATCGTGTTTCGACTTATTCTTTGTGTGAATACGTTCGTCGTGAATGACACCCGTTGAATCTTCTTCCGTGAAACCGTCGTTCATTCCATCTAGTTCGGCCATTACAGCTTTGAACGTCGCGTCACTCACTTTAGCGGCTCGTTTCCATGTACCAGGTTCGCCCGTTGGTGGTGCAATTTTATGAAGCGTTCCGCCACTGTTCGACACATAGTAACGTATAATCGTGGCGAGTGGTATTTCCGCGTTGTCATATTCGGCCCAACGCATAACAAGACGGTTCGAACGTGGCACCTTGGCGCGACACATAAAATCATAATCGTCGTCG
>Ga0070748_1000181_pt1 | contig 33093 bp, 41 predicted proteins | sample VirMetDEL_Nov_12_FD_77015 | JGI IMG/M metagenome (GOLD analysis project Ga0070748, IMG submission 77015) | Aqueous microbial communities from the Delaware River and Bay under freshwater to marine salinity gradient to study organic matter... | ecosystem: Environmental > Aquatic > Marine > Coastal... | reverse complement strand
TAGGAACCTCTCAGTTAGCTCCTGAGCGTGGTTACTATCGTACACATTAAAATCATTCTCCGCTACCTTGTTACTAATATCGTAGTCAGATATATGGTCTGAGGAGTAGTCTATTAAAGAATCACTAGACTCCTGTACCGTAGGGTCATAATCCAAGTGCCTATAGCTACCTAGACATTGCTTATACGTATTAGTGTTAATGCCTTTCATATTCCACTTAATAACATCGTCGTCGTCAATCTTAGTTATGGCATCAGTACGTTTAGGGGTAGATATGTAATAACCTACTTGCATATCCTGCTTAAGGGCTAATGCTCCGAATACGGTCTGATTAATGTCATTAATAGTATCCCTAACAGAAGGGGTATCATCATTGAATGATTTAGGTAGTACTACGCTTAACCGATACTCCGCATCCTCTGAGGCAGCGTCAAAGGCAGTAGTATCTATAAAGTCACCTAGACCTATATCAGTTAGAATATCCTTAACTACATCGGAGGCTGTCTCTATCCAATTACCAGTAGGAGTACCATCATCAGTCTTACCCTGAGCATTAACATACACAGGAGTACTATCACCAATATACTCTACGTTCTTATACCCTATGGCTGAGGTACTATTAACACCCTCATAAGGCTTCCTTAGTTGAATTACAGAGCCTGTTACACTAAGTATCTCATACCTATCACTATCCGCAGAGTCACCCTCTTTAAGGTAATCCCTAGGCTGTGCATAATCCGTTAAGTCTATATCATCCTCATTAACAACACCTAATGTAGTCCTAGCTACACTAAACCCACTATCTCCGGCTGAGGGTGCCGCTATAACCTGAGCCATCCTAGACTGTAATACAATATTATTTGAGGAGCTTGACCCTTGAAGGTAATCTAAATTAGATAAGATACTCTCTATAACTATCTCCGCTACTTCCGTAGAGGTTAGGTCACTCTGAGTTAGTGTTACGGCTACGGACTCATCAGCACCATGAGCAGGTTCTAAATAACTAGACGAGCCCACATTAGCAGAATCTTTAAACCAGAAAGCAGTAGTAATATTATCTACATCTTCTAATATAAAATACTTACCATATAGAGAACCAGTAGTCTGTGCTACCGTATCAATAGTTAGTTCCGTTGGAGTACCTAACCATACCGTTGCGATACCATTTCTAAAGGTGAAGTTATTCCTAAGCTTTAAAAATGTCTTAGCATTAACCTCCGCATCAGAAGTAATAGTAAAGTTACACCCACTAGCTGTATTATCTATGGTAATATCTTGCTCTCTAATGCTTAGTCCGTTCTCACCAAACTTTACACTATCTATCTCATTCTTACTGACAGACTCACCAGCGGTATGCGCTGTATTATAATTAGTCGTTAGTACAATTGTATTACCACTAACTCTTCTTATTTGTTTAACCTCAGTATCCAGAGATATAAAATCACCTGACTCAAAACCTGTAGCGTCTGCGACTACTATTCTATTTCTTGAGGTAATGCTACTTATAGTGGTAGCCGTTCTTTTAATTGCATGGTTAGCTACACTAAATGTTCTGTTCTTATTATACCATTGTATACTAGGCTGTACGGTACACGCCTCATTATTAAATGTAGTATTTAGCTCGTTAACTATAAGTAGTGTGTCTGACTTTACATAATCTACTGTAATAATAACATCGTTATACTTTAGCTTATCGCCCTCAGATAACTCCGTTAGGAAAGTAGTACCTGTACCTATAACAGTAGTAGTCCCAGATGTACCTTTAATAGTACCTGTTAAGGTAAAGCCATCTTGGTACTGATCCGTACTCCTGCATAATACATTATCAGCCTTACCATAGATAACTCTCTTAGACCTTCCAATATCAGTATCGTTAACACCATCAGCAGAAGTAAATAGGTCAGTACTTATAACAGTATCTGTCTTAAATAATTCATCCTCAATCTTAAAGTTTACTGTTTCTAAGTTGAAGGACTTATTAGTAATATATCCTCTATATTGTATCTCTGCTAGGTTAGGGTCTAGTTGTCTATTGTATGAGTATATCTCTACCTTTTTATTCTCCCATGTGTATTGTTGGAAGAAAGAATCAAAGTGACCATCATTATTCTGTAGTAATACATTACCAGAACCAGTAACGGATATACCTTTCTGGTCTGACCCTATCTCAGACATAAACCCTACAGAGGATAATACTCTAGGTTCGTAGCAAATTTCTTCACCTGTATTATCCGTTAAGTCCCACGTTAAATTAATAGGTGCGTTTGAATAATATAATTTATATTCTGCTATTAGGTTATCATCATCAGGGGATGTAGACGTAGTGTAGTAGTAGCAAGTATTAGTAGTTACATCATAAAAGAAAGGGTTAGATGCGTCTACGGAACTACTGGTCTGCTTAGTAACCTCAGTACTACCTGTGAATAATCTATCTACTATGTTAGTAACTGATTTAGTCCAGACATTAGCCCCTTGACTAGTCCATGTATTAATAGATCGTCTAGGGTAGATATGTAGTAATAGAATCTTCTCACTAGATACTGCCTCGGAAAACTCTGTATATGTTGTAAAAGTAGTCATTAAATTACCTTATATTATGCTAGTTTGGTTATAGTTAGTTGCGTATAAACCTCTTCTTCAGTACCGCCAAAACTACACGCTATTCCAAAGCCAAGGGGATGGGATGCGGTTACTTGGTGTACTACTCTAAAAGCGGTAGATGATGCTATGGTAACAGTACCTGATATTGTTGAGTTTGTCTGTGAGGGTGAAGTATTATTGCTAAAGCTGTTGTTACCTACAATAAGATCGGCACCACCAGTAACATATATAATCTTTGCTTTATGTTGACTAGCAAGGTTTGCTGGGACAGTACCATAAAAGTAATAAGTCCCCGGATCAAGTGTAAAATCATTAGAGGAAAGGCTACAGAAAGTGGTATCACCATCTTGAGTATTCAAGTCTCTCTGAGCATAAGACCCTGAGGTAGTAGCACCACCATGAATACCATAAGCCTTCTCATCTCTTAGGTGAGTAACTAATAAGGTAGACCCTCCCTGCTCTGACACAGAAGTACCGTCATAGTAATAATTAGTATCCTCATCAGTGGCATGGTATCTAGTAGAACTAGACCATGAACCTAACGCATCTATCGCTGCCTTGGTCCCTTTGTATACCGTAGATACTTCAAGCTCAGAACCATCATCCCCAACTTTAAACTTAGAGTCTAGGGCTGTCTCATACGCTACAGAACCATCAGTGCCTACACGATCTACTGTAAACCCAGCTCCTTCCGAGTTTGCGTCACTACCTCCATTATTTACATTAAAACTAGCCGCGTCTACCTCTAAGGTATCTACAATTAGATTACCTGTAACCGTACCACCTGTCTTATCTAATTTCTCAGACTCTAATTCATCTATAGCCGCTTGAACATCAGTGGCTGAGACTGTACCCGACGGAGTATTAACAATATTAGAGGCATCTACGGAAAGGACTGAGTCTACGCTCCACGCTCCCCCTGATTTAGTATATAAGTTAGAGGTAGCACTATCTAAGTACACATCCCCGTTAACACCCAATGCTCCATCTGAGGGTACACCTGATCCAACTAGGAAAGATGTAACAGACGTTATAAGATCAGTAGTAGGTGTTACCTCTGAGCTAAATCCATCCGTAAATGATATTCTTTTAATTCCTGACATAATATTTACTCCTACGCTAATTTAGTAATGGTTAAGTGTGTGTATATTTCTGGTTCGGTGCTATAATTACAGGCTACCCCGTAACCATCCGTAGCCCTAGTAGTTGCTACTTGATGTACTATTCTAAACGCAGTAGAGGAGGCTATAGTAACAGAGCCTAATAAAACTGAGGCAGACATTGAGGGTGCTGTTATATGACTAGATGAATTACTTCCCATAATAAGATCAGCACCGCCTGTAACATATATAATTTTAGCCCTATGATCATCCACTTGATACCCTGTTACCTCTCCATTAAATAGATAAGTGCCGGGGTCCAATGTAAAATCATTGGATGATAGACTACAGAAAGATGTGTCTCCGTCTTGAGTGTTTAAGTCACGCTGTATGTAACTCCCTGAGGTAGCCGTTCCTCCGGCTGTATTAACTGTCTTCTCATCATATATTCTAGTAATAAGTAAAGGTGTACCCTCTGGAGCTACAGAAGTACCATCATAATAATAATTAGTATCTTCATCCGTAGCGTGGTATCTAACTGAGCTAGACCATGTACCTAGTGCATCAATAGCCGCCTTAGTACCTTTATACACTGTAGATATTTCTAACTCAGAGCCTGTATCTCCTACTTTAAACTTAGAGTCTAGTGCGTTCTCATATATAAAAGAACCGTTTGTACCTACACGCTCTACCTCTATCCCAGCTCCCTCAGAGCTTGCATCAGTACCACCGTTATTAACATTAAAGGAAGGAGAATCAATCTCCATAGTACTAACAATTAAATTACCAGTAATTGTATCGCCTGACTTGTTTACTTTCTCTGAATCTAGTTCATTTATTGCAGATTGAATATCTGTAGCCGTTACAGTACCTGAAGGGGTATTGATTACATTGTTAGCCGTAAACTTTAGAACAGAGTCTATGCTCCATGTCCCAGCAGCCTTAAGATATAAATTAGATGTAGCACTATCCAAGTATACATCTCCATTATTACCTAAGGCACCGTCTGAAGGTACACCTGAGCCTACTAGAAAGTACGCTAGAGCTGTTACCTGAGTATCCGTAGGAGTCACCTCAGAGCTAAACCTACCTGTAAATGATATTCTCTTAATCCCTGCCATGTATATATATCCCTATATTGATATTGTTCTTTCTAATTAGTACTTATTAATTACTTTAATTCAAATATTTCCACCATAAATGGCTGTAAATGCGTCAATTCTTCAGCACTTCTATCACTTTCATATGGTATAGTGCCATAACTAGGTACAAAGGCACCCTCAATCTGTCTCTGTAAAGCTATGTAATTATTATCATCATCAGTATGACTAGTTAGGGTTACTTCTAGGGTTATCTCTTTATATGTTTCTGTACCCTTTTTATTCAATCTAACACCATCAAACTCATACTTAACATACCCATGGAAATAAGTACCCACAGCCGCGTCTAAAGATGCCATTGTAACGCTCTGAGAGGCTATCTCAGTAGCCCCATCCTTAAGTGCTAGTGTTAGTGTACCATCGGGAGTATCGTGCTTATATAAGCCTAATCTGATGGCTCCTATGGTCGTAGTCTTATCAAGCCTAATAGTAGTTGAGACTGTCTCATTATTATCTAGTTGATATATTGAGAGATACATTAAACTACCTCTATCATTCTAATTACTGTATCAAATAGATTAGGGGCTACCGTCTTCCATTGTAATGCACCATTTAGATAGAAATAACCACTAAATAGGTACTTACTAGATAGGTCTGTACTTAAATCACCATCAGCATCTAACATGAACCATATAGGTGTAGTATTGCCTGAGGTGGTAAACATATCATTAATCTGCTCAAACTCTGTCAGATTAGCGTACTTAATAGTACCTTGTAGATTATTAGTAAAGTTATACTGGTCTATGAATAATTGACCGTAGTTATTAGCCTTGGATTTAAACCTTTCCTTTATGGCATACTTAAAAGAAGTAGTATCAAAGTTATTATTAACTATCTCCGTCCTTTTACCAATATAAAGATTACTTAACTCACAGTATGATGTACCTGTCAGTGTTAACTTAGCATACCTATATGACCCTTCCGTAAACTGGACAAAGCCAAAGTTATGCTCAGCAGATAAATCAATAGTCTCAATAGTAGTTCCGGGGAATGACGTTGTAGGACTAAACTCAATAGTAGCGGCTGTAACTCCCATACCCGTTAAGTTATTACCTACCATCATGAAAGTATCTACTGATTCTGAATTACTCCAGTCAATCTGAATAACACAAGAAGTACCTGTACTCCTAAATGACTTTGTAGTAAATACTTTATTTAGATTAGTTAAAGGGAATTGTGCGTTCTCTGTACCACTTAATAAACTATATGTCGCACCAGAGGCTTGATTATTAGTTCCAAAACTCATATTACTCATTTAAGACCTACCTATTACTATGCCTTGCTCTACACCTATAGACGCAGACCTTGCTATTTCTTTATTATCGGCTACCATAACAATATTAACCTCAGACAATGCCTCTCTAAGCATCTCCATACTAATACCATTATTACCAGTAGAAGTACTAGTGTTACCGTTTGCCTGTTGGAATAACGTATTCTGTTGACCACGATTAAGTACCATTTCACCAGAGTTTAATTGTGCAGATACTGAATCTCCAGCGAATGAAGAACCGGGAACAATACCACCATGCTCTAACTTAACACCAGAGATTTTAGCTACGTTAATAGCACTCGCTGCACCAACAATACCAGCTAATGCAAAGTTATATGGAGGTGGTGCACTAGCTAGAGCCTTTTGAACCGCAACAATACCATCAATAGTAGCAATGGAAATAGCCGAAGCCTTACCAATAGCTGCTAATGTAGAGTTACCTGATTCAGATAGAGTAGCCATTGTACTTAGTGTTGACTTTAAGTTATTAGCCCTTTGTACTCCTCCTGCCTTTTCCCACGATACCTGTTTACCAAATAGTGCCTCTTCAAAGTCAGACTGTTTCATCTTCCTCTTATTCTCTTCATCTTCAGCTCTATCTTTTTCAGCTTTTTGTTGTTTAGCTAATGCCCTAGCTTTCTTAGCGGCTAGACTCTCAGCCTTAGCTAGTTTCTCTGCATCAGTTAACTTCTTAGTAGTGAGTTTATCAATGTCAGTAATCTCTGACTCAGATAGCTCTTTCTTTATTATAGCATCCTGCATAAGTAGCTCAATCTCAGACCTACGGGCTTCTATCCTAGCAGTAATAGCATCAGTAATCTTAGAAGAACTACCCATCTCTTGTGCTGCTCTTAAGTCTTTCTCTAGCTGTGTTAAATCCGCAGTAGCTACCTTTAACTGGTTAAGCTTATCTATAGTTGCACTATCCTTACTAGCGTTACTAGCGTAGTATATAGCCGCACCTAATGCAGTTATAGCCGCAGCCGCAATAGTAATAGGTCCACCTAATGCCATTGCCGCTGTTCTCATGGTTGTCAGAACACCGCCTAACTTACTAAGGGCACTCTTAACCTTAAGTATACCTCTGCCTAGTACATTACCTACAAAGATACCTGCTACCGCTTGAAGCACAGGCATCAATACGTCAATATTAGCCTTAACCCATTTAAACGCATTACCTAGAGCGGTAATAGCCATATCAACATTTTGAGTAATAAGTCTCTCATTAGCCTCTACCCAGTCAATCATAAGATCAACTACGGGCTGCATTACTGGGATTAGCTTATCACCAATAGCTATCTTTAAGTCTTCAATTCTTGTATTTAATAATCTTAATCTATTAGCCGCACCACGACTAGTATTAGCATAATCACCAATAGCGTTACCTGATTGTTTAACAATTAAATCTAGTGTAGCCTGAGCCTTAGCCTGTCTCTCAGTAGCAAAGGTCATACCCTTAGCATTATTAATAGCTACCTGTTGCTCTACGGCTGTCTGTTGAATAGATACACCAAGACTCTTCATGCTCTCAGTCTCACCTAGTAAGGCTTTTGTAATTGCTTCTGAGGCTCCCTTAGCTCCACCAGAGAAGTTGGTGAATGAGGCTAGGTCTACGGAAAGTTCCTGTACTTCTTGAGATAATTTTAATGCTGATTCTTGTGTAAACCCGAAACCAGCTAGTAAATCACCAGTAGCAGATAATAGTTCTTTGGATTGTGTAACACCTAAGCCATAATTCTTCTGTAATGTTTTAGCTGTCTGGTTAGATGCTTCTGAGATGGTACTGAATACGGCTTCAAACTTTGATGCTGTCTCTTGAGCGTCTACCGCTGCTAGGAAAGATTCTTTACCAAACTGAGCCATGTTGTTAACTAAAGATGTTAACCCTCTAGCTGCCGCTGCAAAGGCATTAGCACTAATGTTACCTACAAAGCTATTCCACGCCTGAGAGGACTTTTTAGTGTTCTTCTTAAAGTCACCATGGAAACCCTTTAAGTTATTCTCTACCTTATTTAAGTTTCTATTAAAATCTTTTATTGCTAGTTCTAAGTCAAAAGATACTGTATTGTTTGCCATTATTAACCCTTATTTTGTTCTTCCGTAATTCTATTTTGATTCTCTACGTCAAGCTTATTCATTAATCTGATTAGCTCTATATACTTTGAGGGCTGTTCTAGTAGGCTACCCTCGAAACCCAAGTGACCTAGTTTATACTGGTTATATAACCACATATACTCTGACACACTACTATCCTTAAAGTTATCGTGACATAAACATGAGTAATACTCTATACCGTCTAACTCTACCTTAGGGGTAGTGCCAATTACTCCACACCCTTTCTCTAGCCGTACATAGTTTATAGCCGTTTCAGCATCTTTACGCTTACTAAGCACTTCCTCTGTCTCTCTGCACTTAAAATCATCTACCGTAAGGGTTAACCAAGTAGCATTTATAAGGGCAAACTCCGCTGTAGATATAGTACTTATCTGAAGTATCTTAGAGTGTATATACTCCCAGAATACGGGGTATAAAAACTTACCCTCTACTTCTTGGACTTTCCCGGCTTACTCTTACCCTGTTTCTTAATCTTAATACCTTCAATTGGTTGACCTTCATTATCTAAGATCGCATCAGGTACACCTGCTAACATTGAGGCGCAAACTGAGTTTAACTTAGCAGAGATTGGCATGTTTAAAACATCGTCGATACAATCATCAGACAAAGAACCATCCTCAATCTCTAACCTATACTCTCTCTTCTCACCATCATCATCGAAATAGAAGACTCCCTTAATATCTTTTAAGCAATACTTAACTGATAGTCTTACACTATCCATAGCTGCGCCCATATCACCATTTACTGCCTTCATCATATGGTCCTGCAATTCTGTCTTCTGAGCGTGAGTTAGAGGACTAATCTTAACCTCAATACCATCAATTACTACGCTTACTCTGTCATTCTTTCTATAAATCATCATATTATCATCTCCTATAAAGTGATTGTTTAGTACTATATATACCTTATTAAACCAATAAAAAAAGGGCTAGACTGGCTAACCCTTTGATATTATTTAATGTATTGTTGATCGTAAGGACACCATTACAGTGTAGATACCACCTCCTAGCTCATGCTAATATATAGCTCTTTAATAGTACCGTCTACTGAATTAGCCGTAAAGCTGATTGAGTCAGTTAGAACACCGTCAATATCACCCTCAGAAAGTTCTGTAGTGACACATACTGGCATATAGAAAGAAATACTCTCACTATACTCACCCGTAGCTCCCGGATTGTGAGCGGTAATTACTAGAGAAAAAGGAGTATTGTTGTCAAACTTAGTAAAGTTAGCAACACTATCATCAGCCTTATATGGATTAATAGTTCCTGATATTTGTCTACCAGTGATTCTTGAGGAGGACTTACCTGCACAAGTATCTTTAATCCAGCCTAATGTATTTTCAATATTTAATGTAAAATCATTAATCTCGAGCTGAGTACCATCTTGCCAAATACAGGCATCTAAGATAATAGGAGTCTCAGAAGTATCATAAGAAGGAGTAGTACCTAACGCGGATACGCTTCTATTATAATCAGCACCCTCAAACCCCATCTTCATAGAGGCTACTTGACCTGTTGAGAAAGACTCTACAGATAGAGATGTAGTCTTACACCCTGTAGCTTGTTCTAATACTGCATCCTCAATCCACTTACTAACAGTAAATGAAGGGTGAGAATCATCAGTAGGGGTATATGTTTGAAATGACTCAATTTCTACTGAGTCAGAGAAAGCCCCGTCTGCTGGGATTAATAGTGTAATAGATGTATTAGTTACCATTGAGGCAATAGGAGAAGTATGATAATCACCACTCTCTTTAACAACTACAATATCTCCTACCTGATACTCAGAAGTATCTGATACATTGATCAGCGATGTAGTATGTGAAGTACCTGATGGTTGAGCCGAAGCGGTAGTTACAGAACCCAATAGTGATTCTAGTAGAATACCATACTCAGGCTCAGCCGTAGCCGTAGACCCTGCCTTCATGTAGACACCGATTGATCCTGTAGCACTCTCTAGTCCTACTCTAGGTGCTACTTTTGATAGACCTGTACCGATTACATTAAGCTCCATTGTATCTTTAGAGCCGTTAAGCTCAATACCGTCTTCCTGTGCCTGAATAAAATCAGCCGCATCAGGTGCAATATATGTACCCTCTGTTGTCTCTTTCTTAATACCTACTTTAATGTTCTTCTTTACTGTATAACCCATTTAGGCTCCTTATATTATATTATCCGTTTAATATTATTTATTTTAGTCAATCTGACTTATTCTCATATAACCTTATTAAAATCCACTCCCTTCTAAGTACTTGATATTACCTGTTAATTTTATATTTTATGTTCATAGTACATGATACTAGTACGGTCTTTTCCTCATCTAAGTACTCAGGGGAGGATATACGTAGGTCATTAACCACTAATATGTTACTCCCTAGTGCGCTTTTCTGTCTAGCTAGGTCATCAAACACCTCTAAAATAAGTGTATTTAGCTCCATTACTCTAGTGTACTGTAGCTCATCCCCTACCTGAGACCTTCCACCCTCGCTGTAACCGTCTGTAAAGGTTATCTGGTATAGGTGATCGACTATAAACGCACCTGTCACAGAGTCGTCCTCAGTAGCCTCTAAGGGAGTAATTGCATATCCCTTATAATTACCCTTAAACTTATTCTTCTCTATATTTTGCTGGTATGATAGCTGAGTGTAGCTGGATGCAGATACCCCTAGCCTAGTAACCATTCCACTGTATATATCGTTAATAATTCCCATTTAAGATACCTCTGATGTGATGATCCTATCACCATTCTCTTGAAGAAGATTAAACCCATCCTCTTTAAGTAGATAGTTAATAGCAACTTCTCTGTATCTAATATCTATAGTAGATGTTACCACTACAATGTTCTCTGTCTCTAATATCTCTGTACTGTCTATGGTAAAGTTACTTATGTCAATTATACCTGCGTAGATAGCATCCGTTAAGAAACCTTTATATGAGTCTATAGCCGTTTGTTGAGCCTCTATTAGAGCATTAGTCTGGTTAGAGTCTCCTACAATATCCTTATAGCCCTTATACACAACTAGCTTAAACGTAGTACTGGAGAATAACATCTCTATAGGAGAGTTATCATAGTTACCAGTATCTAACTGTATAGCGTAACCCTTTCTAGCGTTCTTAAACTTATTCTTCTCTAGGTCTAACTGGTTAGATAGTTTAGTATACGTAGGAGATGTACTCTCAATAGAGCTTTGTAATCCAGATATAATTGAACTTATTACTGACATACTTTTTTACCTTATCGGTGTAAGAATCTATGCTTAGAGGGAGTCTTATTCTCAGAATCATCCTCTATACCATCATCATTAGTATCGAATGACATTCTAGCTAGATTAATATACTTATGAAACTTGTCTTCATATACCTTAGACTTATTACCCCAAACATCCTCAGGATTGTCTGACATTTGAAAGTAAATCTTACTAAGGGCTAGGTATGATGCTGCTAGAGAAACCTCATCTAATTCATGTAAATCCCAAACTGTAATATCTTGCCTATTACCATCAGAGTCAATCTTTATATAATTCTGATTATTAAACTTCTGTAAAATCTCTCTCTTTACGGCTTGGTGTGTCTTTATATGGCTAGACTCATTACCTAAAAACTCTGAGTCAGATATATACGGCTGCTCTAATGATAATTCATAATCATCGGAGAAGACTAAATTAATACCACTAAATACTATACCTGTTCTATCTACTGAGGGTAATAGTCTGTACCAATATAAAGTAGAGCCATCTACCTCACTAGTAGTCTGATCCGTAACATCTTTATCCCATCTTATAAAGCCTGATCTATATAGACCTAAGGTATCATCAGATAAGCTAGAGACAGTAGTATAAGTAGAACCATTGTAATATTCCAGTGCACTTGAACCTTCAGACCCATTAGGTGTAGTTATATCTACGTAAATGGAGTTAATAGGCTTAGTAAAGCCATAGTATATATAATCCTCTGCGTTAGTAATAGTCATTGTTACACTATCTCTACCGTAAGTAGCCATTTTATGAGAGTAATCAGCGAATACTGAATTATCATCATGCTTTATTGTCAAACTATCTCTTTTATCTATCATAATCACCTTTTTCAGTAAGCTGTTTGTTTAATTCTTTAACCTATATTATTTATGTACTTCCTATTACACCATCGTCTAGGTTTTTACCTATTAGATTGTTAGTCCCTACATTATCTATTACCTCTACTAGATTATCTGAAGTATTGTCTCCAAACCACCAAGATGATCTACAGTCTGATATTGCTGTAGGGTCAGAATAAGAACCACTATTATAGAGAGTAGTCACCTCAGCACCCGTTAAGGCTCTATTGTAGATAGATACTTCTTTCACATCACCATTAAAATAGTTAGCTGGAGTACCTGTTCTACTGAATAGACCTAAAATCTCATCGGCTATCTCTGTATTAACTACACTGGGAATAGTACCAGAAGCACTAGCGGTAGCATCAGCACCGTCAACATAAATCTTAGCCCTAGCAATGTCAGTACCTAATGAACCATCATAAACCAGACATATATGGTAATCTTTGTCTGCCCTAGTCGGATTAGCTGCGGTATAGCCCCATCAACTTGGAATCTAAATGCGGAGTTAAGCCAAGTAAATTCAACTTTTCCTGTACTTGTTCCCGCAAAGAATGAAAAGAATACACAAGTATCTGTAGCACTCATATCGAATCTAGCTATAATATTTACAGAGAAGGCGGTAGCCCCTGATATACCAAACTGCTCTCCAGTAGTAGGACTTTCAAAGTAATCATTAGTATTATCTAACTGATATTCTTTAGCCGTTGCCCAGTTAGGAGCGTCATATAAAGGTAGAAATGCTCTCTTAATAGAGCCATCGGCATACTTTAGCTTGAAGTTTAATGAGTCACTCCCTTGTGTTGTAAAGGCTTGAACTTCACTAGCTGCAAAGGCTGAGGCTACTGGGATAGTTTCTGCTATAGTTACTGGTTCTTCAAAACCATTACCACCACCAGCCGCAGCTTGCCATGTAGCCGCTGTACTTGAAGTAGCGGTTAAGACCTGACCCGTTGTAGGAGCCGTTGCCGCTGAAACATCAACCGTAGTGGTAGCTGAATTTAAAGCATCAGTATCTCCCGAGGTTCCACTAACTGAGGTTTGGTCTCCTGTGTTGGTCCCTGATTGATTGCCTAGGTTTGTCTGCTCACTATCTGTAAAGGCATTTGTATTAGCGTTTGCTTCATAGGCTGTCTTAACATTAGCGTTAGACATATCACCCGTATTGGTTCCTGATGTATTACCTAGAACCGTCTTCTCTGCGTCTGTTAGTGCATTAGTATTTGCGTTATTCTCGTAAGCGGTCTTAACCTCGGCATCACTCATGTCACCCGTATTAGTACCCGATACATTAAGACCTGCCTGTAGGGCAAGTATAAGCTCTGCATAAGTAATCTTCTTAGTTGAGGCAGTACTAGAGTCTACAATAGCTAATAAATCTGCTACGTCTACGTCTGCGCCTAATAGTGCTGCTAAGTCCGATATTTTACTGTCTGCCATGTTAATCCTTTTATGTTTTAGGTTATTACTCTACTTCTTATTAAAGTAGTCCCTTTATCTTTGCGAGTGTTAATACTGTGCCACATATAGTTGCTATATAAATAGCCCACTTCCTTAGCATGTTTAATGCCTTTCTAGGTGCCTCTAACTTCTCTATTCTCTGGACATTATCACCATGAAGACCCTTAAGAGTATTAACTCCTTCAATATGAACCTCTAACTGATTATTATATCTATCTAGTCTACTATTAGACTCGGCTCTCCACGTAATAGTATCCTCTCTGTATTTATCAGCCTTAGCGTTAGCATCTTTCTGATCCTGTCTAACCTCTTTAAGTAACTCATGTATAACTTTACTATTTGGCATTATCAATCCTTATAATTTATAGCCTCTTTAACTGTATAATTCTTTAATTCTTTGTAACCACTCTTCCCTAGTCTTAGATATATTCTCTTTAACTGCCTTAGGCTTAATGGCTCTCTTATACTCACTCTCTATATACTCTTTACTTCTCTTCTCTCTCTTTCTCTTATTCTTATCTTTCTTTAAGTTATTCCTAGTCTTATGTACCAATTATAAATCCTCTTTCCATACTAGGGAGGCTGTTACATCACTAGCACTACCAGATACTACCTTTGCGTATACGGTTATAGTCTCACCACTAACAAAAGCTAAATCTACGGTTTTTAAGTCTACTGAGTTTGCTCCAGAACTACCTATCTGAGTCTCATATACAGCGTGGGCACCATTAGCACCATTTAATGAATCTGCGTGTATTGTAGTATCGTAAGTAACCACTGAGTCAAGCTCATCATGGTACACAAAGTTAGTCTGACCTAGTACGGCATCTCTACATACCTTTACCACTACCTCTTTAGTAGAGTCAGTAGACAGCTCTAGCCTTATTATATTAACTTTACCTAAGTTAGCCTTACCATTTAATACTTCTCTACTCTTAAGGGTTATTACTGATTCAAAGGATGTACCTACGGCTGTATTAGAGAATGACTGAGCGTGGGCATTAGCCTTTATCCTAGACTTACCCTCAATAAATGTACCTGCACTAGCACCCTGTACTGTTAAATCTGTAGTACTGCCTAATGATGCGGCTGTCCACCCTACTTTTAATGCTCTGTTTGATATAGATGGTTTAATGTTATTGTTTTGATAGTTAATGGTATGTACTCGTCTAAAGTCTCCAGCACTATCCATTATAAAGAAACTTATTGGACCGAAACCTAAGTAAGATACTTTGACCATGTATATATTACCCTTAGTAGGGTCGAATGAAAATGTATCTCCATTCCAGTCTGTCTGTAGTATTGTAGATTCTACTTTAGCTGTACCTGTAGTTACCTGTGGTAATGAACCAGTAAACCCAGCACCTGTGGCTGAGTACGTACCTGCCTTAACACCAACACTCTTAGACCTAAGGATAACCTTATCCTCTATTTGCTCAGCATCCCATACAGACTGATTAGCTTTCATCCAAGCCTCAATCTCATAGGCATTGTGAGCGTTAGTCCCAGTAGTTACTGGTATTGTATATAGAATACTATTAAGTGTTAGTTCTAAATTACCAGTAGTCATAGTAGTTATGATTAACTCATGTGCTTCTTGGGCACCATATGAATCAAATAGTATGCCAAAGTCTGTACCTCTATAACCAAACGCTATTGTATCTTGTACGTTAAATAATCCAGCAAATTGTAGACTATTAGCTACTGCGTTAGCGTCAAATAAGGCTGTGAACCTAGCCATTAATCCCTGACCCTCTCTATAAATAGTTGGACCCTTGCTTCTAATAACTCCGTAACCACCTATACTAGTACCTGTGGTGCACGTAAACATGTTATCTACTGTGCTTACTGATCCCCCAGTAGCGTCAAAGGTCTCTACATTATTTAATAGTCCGTACTGTGCAGAAATTTGCTCTATGGGGTCTAGGGAGTCTGCTAGAAAGTCACCAAACGAGGACTTATTAGATGGCTTATGTGTCTCTACTGTTCTAATAGCTGTTTGATCATTACCTACTGATACGTAGGATTGACTCTTCTTATCGTTTATGTCTTTAGGAAGGCTCATTACTTAGCTTCCTTTGTATTATTAATTGATAACCTATCTTTAGGTCTTATGTCTTGAGTATAGTCGTATGAGTACCACGTATACCAATAACCATCTGTATGTTCTGGTGTTGAGAAGTTAACGGGCTTCTTAGCCGTAACCTGAATCTGTAACATTTCTTCTTGTAACTTATCAGGAGACTTAGACTTAATGTACTTTAATGAAATAAATAGTTCTGGTGTTTCATACATATAGTTTAGTTCCTTTTCTTATATTCTCTTATTCTCTTTCAATAAAAAGGAGGAGCTTTTACACTCCCCCTTGATATTTATAATCTTATCGTTTCAGATTATGAAGTAGCAGTAGTAAGAGCCATAGTTACTTTTCTAGCACCGGAGTCTAGTGTTTTAACACCATACTTACCACGTAGAGCGATAAACTCTTGAGCGTATTCCTCATTCATTTTCTCAATGAAGTGAACTTGGTCGTGCATTGCGAAACAAACAGCACTTCTATGATAGAAATGTACTTCGTTAGCTGCACCAGTTCCACCTACATCTTCAGATTGAACAACTTTAAATCCTTTAACCTGAGAAACAACACCTTGTCTAAGGGCTTCATCAGAAAGAGATTTTTGACCTTCTTGAAACTCAGTAAAGCTTGCAAGTAATTCCATACCTTCGGCATTAATAGCACACCATCTGTCAGAGTAAGGAACTTGAGCTTCGTCAAGAAGTTTCTTAGCGTTACCAAAATCAGATACAGCGAATACACCAGCAGAGGCTGAGGCTGAATCAAAATCACCAGCAGAAGCAGTTGCTAATGCAGTTGCAATTGCGGCTTCTATACCTTGAGCAAATACTCTAGGAGCGGCTTCAAGGAAGGCTTGCTTAAGATCAACAGCAGACTCAAGACCATCATCATAAGAGATGTACTCAGGAACTTGTTTACTTTGATCTAGGACTAGAGCGTCACCTGCAGTAGTCATACCACCAGCCGTTGCTCTTGAACCAGCAGTTACTGAAGAAAGAGCTAATCCGCTAATTCTTGGTACAGTTACTTGGTCCATTCCCGGTCTTACTCTTGAAGTAAGGTCGAGGATTGTTTTGATTAGAATAGAGTCAGAACCACCAAGGTACTGTTGAATCTCGTTTCTAAGAATTTCATTTAATGAAAGAATTGCCATATTTAACTCCTATGGTCTAGTAGCCGCGAGGCTTATTTAATAATTGTCTTTTGTATGCGTTCTTTGCTTCATCGGACATATCGTTATAACTTTTGTCACCAAGGTTAGACCCTGTAGGGGCTTCATTAGGTAACTTTGTATTAGTACCTGACTTAAGTAATTCAGGGTATTCCTGCTTAATCCTATCTACTTCATTAGCTAGAGAGTCGTCATTGATCGAACCATCTTCATTCATTTCCACATTATTTACGTTAATGAACTTATTATAGTCGTCCCTCTTAAAACCACCTACTTTCTGTAGAACACTGTTCTTCTTGTGGTAATCTACAAACTTATTCTTGTCAGAATCTCTCTCTGCCTTTAGGCTTTCAAGTTCTCCTTGACCCTTCTTGTAAAGTTCTTCCCATCTACCCTGTTCTGCTAGGGCTTCATTCTTAGAAGCATCACGCTCCGCTTGAATTTGATTAAGAGTCGCTTGGGTCTCCTTAAGTTGATTTTTGTACTTGTGCATATCAGCCGATACATTTTGGTATGCTGATTTACTTACAAACTCATCTTTCTTCTGCTCTGGTTGTTCGTTAATCTGATTCTCTTCTTCTGTAATGTTGTTGTCTTCACTCATGTCGGTACTACCTTTGTTATCTGAGGGCTTACTAGCCCAGTTTAGTTGTGTTAAATATCCTTATTAACATGTTAACATCCTGTTAAACTTCTATTATATCCTTATTAATATGTTATTTTGTGTAAGTACTTGAAATTATGACTAAGTTATTATTTATCCGTAAGTTTAGTTAACTTCTTATTGAGTAATTGCTGCAATTGCTTCATTTCTGACTTAGATAGGTTAAGGAATGGTCTCTTACCTGATACCCATTTAGCCTTATCCCTAGAAAGGTCTGTCCTGAGCCTAATCTTAGCCTTACCTTGTCCATTAGGTTCTGCAACTAGATCATCCAGCATCTTACCCGTATATGTAAGGTTAGACTTAGAGGCTGTAGATGGTCCTTTAGGCTTATGTCTCTTCCTAGTAGCCTTATACCCATCAGATAACTTATCTAGTCTATTCTTCTTAGCACCATGATGCTCTACACCGTAACCTAATCTAGTACGCTTCTTAATCAGGTGAGCCGCTTCCTTAGCAATCTCTACAACTTCATCTTGAAGCTTCTTACCTAGCTTCTCTAATTGCTTTATAGCGTTTTTTATATCTTGATCCGCACTCACACCTTACTCCACATCTTCTATAAAGAACCTAGATAGTATACCTGCTATGGCTGAATCTCTCTCAGTCCTCTGCTCTCTAAACTCAGGCTCTGAGCGTATCTCTGCCACAATGCGACTAACAACACTACTAGGTAGACCTATAAAGTCTCTAGCCTTTGAGGGGTCACCCGTAGGATTACCGAAAGAACCAATAACATTACCCTCTACCTTTCCAGCATCATCATACCCAGATGAATACCCTATGGTAATAGAGTCAGAGCCAATGCTTAATACCTCTATATCTGCTAACATATCACCCGTTTGTCTAAGGTTAACTGAATTACTCTTACCAGCTATCTTAAAGTCTAAGGAGTCTTTATACTCATCTGAGTACCCCTTAAACCGCTTACCCTTCTTATCTATACCTCTACCAGTACGCTCCCTTACCTCAGTAAGCATCCTCCTACCTAGTTCTGCCTTAAAGGCATTAGATAGACCTGATGGGATGGGTATAGTCTCTTGTAGGTTTGCTTTAGCTACCACTTAAGATTCTTCCTCAGACTCATTAGGGGTAAAATCAATACTAATACTTGGGTTTGTTGCCTCTACCTTATCCTTAATCTCTTCCTCAGTAGCCTCAGGGTTAAGCCTCTTAAAGGCATCCTCTCTGCTGAATATACCTAGCTCATTCTCAATCTTCATCTCCTCAAGGAGTGCCATGTTATCAGGGACAATTTGAGCATCTATTAGCTCTGTGGAGGGTGCATACTTAGATGATAGTGCCTTAGTCATATCTGACTCACCATTAGCTAACCATGTATCGTGTAGTGTAGGCAGTAGACTAAATAGTCTTCTCTCAGCATTATTAAAGATACTCTTATACTTTCTATTTACTGCACTAGCGTCTGATTCATCAATTAGCTTACTTATACCACTAGCCGCACCGTCAACCGTAGCCTTACCGATTGATCCTGTCTTAATACCTTTAGTATCTAACCATATACCTAATTGAGTATTAATTAAGTTCAATACCTTATCAACGTCTACATCAGACTTAATTGTATCTAAACTAGGAGACTTATTCTCCCCCGGAACACTGTTTAATACCCATAGACTATCGGGTGAATACTCTACATTATCCATCTCTACATCAATACCAACTATCTGAGACCTGCATCCAAACATAACCGCATAGTTAAGGTCAGTCATTAGCTTAGGGATAAGTGTAGCCATGGGTAGATTGTCACTATCTGGTGTAGGTAGTAACTCATTATTATTAGTTCTTAAGTATATAAAGGGAATCTTACCGTAAGGGTTATCCTTCTGCTCATATATCTGACCCTCCTCATCAAAGGAGATAAACTCATCCTCTGAATAGGCATAGAATACGGCTACTGACTTAAACTTCTTAGGTGCACTACCTGATAGGGAGTTAACTGATTTATCCTCTACCTCTTTCTCCGTAGTACCCATGAACTTAATAAATACTGTCATTTCAGTAGGGTTAACCCTTGAGTCAGAGTAAACAATAAAATCCTTAGCGGATAGTACTCTCATACGGGGTGATCCATCCATCATATATGGCTCTAGGGCGCAATACTTGTTAATAACTAGTAAATCATTAGCATATTGCAGGTTACTGTTTAAGTCCCACTGGTCGATATACTCATTATGAATATCATTATCAATAGGGTTATTACCTGCACTACGTACTGGTTGTTCTCCGTATACCTTACTTAGCTTATTCTGTAGCTTTGCAATAATATTTATTGGAGGAATACGCTTTCTACTACGCTCAAAGGCTCTAGGGTTTAACTCTTCCTTCATAGATGCCTCTACGTAAGGGAGTAAATTACCATTAGAAATATCAATAAGACTACTGTTGTAGACTACGTGACTCTGGTAGTTGCTCTCAATGAACTTGATAATTGACGGTATAAGCTGATTTAATGGTTTACTTGTCTTCATGTGTATTTCCTTCCTTTTATTTACTTTATTTACTTATTAAATGTGTAGTTGTCTTGATTTACTTGTTCTTCTCTTAATAGGGCTTAAGTACCACACTAGGTATCCTAGACATGGTCCGAGGTGAGATACACTACCCTCTTTATCTCTACTTGATAGGGTTTCAATATCTTTTATCAATTGACAGCATGATGGGTCTATAATAACAGTCTCTTTCTTAAAGCCAATGTTAACTGATTGCTGTCTATCTCTTATTAGTGGGTTACTTGTCTCTAATACCCTTAGACCTGCATCTCTTAGTATTTGATGGTCTGACTGACCTGAGGAGCTACTTGTCTTTCTAGCTCTACCAGTTGAATCAGGTACTACCATGGTGTTAAATCCCTTGTTAACATATTCACTAACTATATGAGAAGCCATGTCAAAAGTGTTAGCATTTCTATGGGTTAACTGAGTCTCCTCACACACGTATAACTTTCCATTAATAAACTGACTAGCAACGGCACTCATTACGTCCACGTTAAAGTCAACCGCTATATACAATGGGTACTTAGGGTCAAGCTTACAGGGTCTTAGGTTTGTATCCCTCTCAAATAGGTTATATATGGCACCCTCTTGAAGGTTAACGAACCTACCAAATAGTTCCTGCTGGGCTAATGGAGTATCCTCTCCTCCGTAGTTATCTACTAATGTTAAGTAGTAATCATCAGGGAGAAATATATTATCCTTAGTCTTACAATAGATTACCTCTCGCTTCATATCTCCCTCTGGTAGGCTCCCAAATAGGTCATATAGGAAGTTAAAGCCATTGGGTGAGCTGGTCATAAGCACCTGTCTGTAGTCACTCTTAGAACCTCTCATACGTCCTCTAACTACGTTTAAGGCATTTAGCGTGGAGAAGGCAATCTCATCTAACCATGAGAAGGATACTTCAATACCACGTATGGAGTCAGGCTTATCTAATGAGTATAAGAAGCAAGTAGAATTACCTATCTCTATCCTCTTCCTAGCACCACTTAGTACCGCTTTATATTCAATGCCTAAATCCTCTAATAAAGAGGTGAAGGTCTTAACGGATGCGTTCATTAACTGACTGTAAGTATTGGCTGCTATTAGTATGTCACAGCCCGGATTCTCTATGATCTTATTCAAGCACCAGTGACTACCTAAGTGAGACTTACCAACACCAATACCACCAGATACTAATACTTCTGCCTTTCTACTAGATAGTGCTTTGCTTTGATAGTTTAATAGGCTTACCTCTTTAGTAGCCATTACTCTGAGTCTCTCTCATCTAATACTTTATATGATATTGTAATTGCTTGGTTATCGTCTGATCTAGGTATCTCTAATGGTGATAGTTTATGTAGTCTTTCTTTAATAGCTTGGTACTCTTTCCACCACATTACAGACTTTCCATCAGAGTAATTAGCGTAAGCCTCTCTCAGGTCCTCTCTAAGCGCGGTTATAGCTTCCATGCGCTGTTGTCCAGTATCTCTGTTAAAGTCCTTAGAAAGCTCCTCATAGGCTCTGTTAATGTATCTCTCACACTGACTAGAGCTTTTACCTGTTATTTCCCGTAACTCCTCACATATCTCACCAAAGGTCATGTTCTTACCTAACATAGGGATAATATGTTCTGTAATTAACTTTTGAATCATTGCTTGTGTAGATCGGTGATTAATCTTTCTATGGATTGGTAAATTCTGATATGAATCTTTCTTCTTACTCATTTTTAGCCTACTAGGTTAACATCACTGATGCTTTGTCTTTAAACCAGATTAACCACACTGTAGCGAATAAGATTTAATAAAATATAAAAGGTCAATTTCTTAGCTCTTTAGGTATTCCTTAAGCTCATTAGCCATCCTAAGTGTTGAGACCTTATATAATCCTTATTAAAGATGTAAGTTATGTAAATTACTGGAATAATAGAGAAGTTATGTATAGATATATATGAGTATGTATATATTTAGGGTTTATTGACGCATAATCGACTGGTAATTACACTGGTAGTAGAATCTAGGTAGAAACTTGATTTATATGCCCCTCTGGGGCTTTACAATCTGGGTTTAATTAAGGTGGTAACTTAGGTTCCATTCTACAAGAGTCATGCCAAGTTGTCAAATAGAGGTATGTAACATTTTTATACATGGAACAATAGTGGGATTAGAAGCCCCTATTAGTAAAACTAATGTAATGTATTAGATAGAGTAATACTCCTAAATCAACACCCTATTAGAGTAACACTCCTACTAGGAACTAAAGCCTTTATAGCCTATAAATAATATTACTTTAGTCACTGAAGAGTATTACTCGGGGGAGGTATAAACCTTTAAATACTTAAGGTGCGATTAGGTATAAATTAAGGTGCGATTAGGTGTAACCCAAGTTGCTCATCATACAGGATAAATACCTTACCATCAGGGTCTACGGACATTTGATATGAGTAGCACCACCTATCCTCAAGGTTAGACTCTTCCCACCACTCACTAGGTATGTGATTCTCATTACGCTGCTTGAATAGGTATAAGGATGATTGTGAGTCACTACTATCAAACCCGTCCTCTAAGAGCCTCTTTAGCCTCTCTGAGAAGTTCTCTATATCATCCCCATAGCCAATGCCCTCTATCAATTCTACCGCCTCAAGATCGCAGTAAAAGCCCTCTACCTTGTTTACACCTATATCATCCCCACAAGAATTAAGGGATAGGACCAATAATAGTACTAATATGCCAAATAATAACCTTCTCATAAAATTTCCTTTGTTTAAGAGTGTTACGAGTGCGTAAGCACGACGCGCTTTGCGCTTAGTGTAACATATTTATCGAAAAGTATGTGAAAAACTTTAGTAAAAAGCTAAGTAGTTGTAATTGTTAAATCTATACCCAGCGATACCCAGCGATACCAGACCTATACCCAAGCCCTCTGGGATAGCTTAACTTATTGAAATGATTAACTTCTTTAGCGTATTTCGAGGTAAAATTAACCCTATACCCAAAATATTCCCAGTTCAGAGATATATATTATTATAGTGGGTATGGGGGTACATGGTATGGTTGAAAAAATCCTTGAGGTAGCACCCTTTTGGGTATACAATATATTATTCTAATTAAATCAAGTACTTATAAAACTCTATAAATAAGGAAACCTAACAATAACGGCTAGTTAGCCTATCCCCAAAATGTTGGGTATACGTTGGGTATAGCCGGGAGGAGGCTGGAGAAGGCGTTCTGAGTACCCCTACTTTGGGTATACGGTATGATTTAGTCTATTTTTGTTTATTTTAGTCTCCTATTATCCTATTTTAATATGTTTCTTTCTATTTTAATATAATTATTGTATGTTATCTGATAAGTAGTTGATATTAGGTAAATACCCCTATTACCCTGTGTTTTAGGTAATTTGACATAGTAGGTGTAATATGTTAAAATGCCGTAAAGAAGAACTTATAACTTTAAGGAGATTGAATATGAGTAATACAAAGAAGAAGAAGAAAAAAGTAAATGACATGGGAGAAGAAGTAAATAACGGGACTCTGTACTATGTTTATGGTCACAGGCTAGTAGAGACTGAGGAAGTATTTTACATTGGTTTTGGGGATGGTGATAAATTAAACTCTAAGGAGGGACGTACCTTTAAGTGGCAACAAGTAGCTGCTGAGGGGGAGTGGGAATCTTTTATTATGCTTAAAGATATAAAGTCTGAGAAAAGAGCCTATGAGACTTGTCTCTTCATGCGTAGATCAATGGTGCCTAGGTCTAACCAGAGAAGCTTTGAGATTGGTACTAATACATCTGCTAAGGGTAACTCTGAGCAGTATGAAGATAGTAAGGTGTGTCTCACATCTAGGGTTAAGATGAGTAAGAACAATCCTAAGAAGAAACCAGTAGTTAATTGTCGTGGAGAGGTATTTGCCTCAAGCTCGGACGCTGGTGCCGCTTTTGGTATGAGTAGACAGAATGTTAATTCAAGCCTAAAGAAGCCCAATGCTACAGCAGGTAAATATCCAGATGGTACTAGGGCTAGTTGGTCGTATTACGTAGAGGAAGAACCTAAGATTATATTAACCACTAAAGAAAAGGTAGGACTATAATGAATGATATTGAAGAAAAATACTTAGATGAGGTATTAGATAGAAATAAAGAATTAGAATTAGAGAATGAGGAACTAAGGAAGAATAACCTAGATTTGTATGAGGGTTTATTACAATCCACGAAACAATTACAAAAATGGGAAGAATTACTTGAAATGTTTGAAGAGAAAGAGGATAAAGGTACTACATTTAACTAAAACCAAGTGCGTAAGCACGACGCGCTATGCGCTTAACAAAGGAATTAGAATGAGCATGTTTAACTTTTTATCAGCATTATTAGTAGTCGGACTTTTAACAGCCTTTTTAGGTACGAATGAGAAAACGAGTAAGATAAGAGTAAAGGTAAGAGTTAGAGGGGCTACGTTAGAACAAAGCCAAGGAACAGGTTATATAAAATCAAACATTAGATTATTACTTAGAAAAAGAGTAAATAATTAAGACAAAGAATCAAAAAGGATAAATTATGAAGAGTCTATTAACACTATTATTACTATTAACATTTGCATCATGCGCTACTACTGAGGGTAGTGCTGGGTTAGCCCCTTGTCAGACCGTTTGGGGTGACTATGATAAAGAATGTTTACTAAAAAAAGAGGCTAACATGGTAAAAAGAGTAGATACTTACTTAAAAGAAGTACCCAGCCAAGTAAAATTCAGGGAGGAGGCAATTAGGGCTGAATTAGTCATAGGTATGGATAAGGGTTTAATGAGGATTATATTAGGTGATAGGTACCGTTTGAATATTACTACTACTAAGCATGGTATTTATGAGCAATGTGTCTATCAGGAGTACTACGTATACCTTAAAAACAATATTATAACAGCCATATCAAGCAAATAAGTAAATTTTAATAAGGCTCAATGCAGAGCCGTTCAAAACAGGAGATTAAAGTGATTAAGACCAACAAAAAGACTAACGTAGAGTATGTCCATCAGAAGGGGCTTGTGCGTAAGATTAAAGCCGGAGAGGAGATTATCACTCTCTCAGGTGATAAGATTATAAACATTAGTAAGTACTCAACAACATTAAAGATAGTAAAGAGAGAGAATACTTTAGAGGTATTAGAACTAAACAAAGCTCAATATGGAGACAAGCAAGATGAAGAAGAAAAATCAAGTAATAAGTAAGCAGGAGACTGTTTCATTTATTCAAAGTAGTATGTTAATTAGTGATATTTCAGAGAAGACCACCGATCACTTCCTATTAAATCTTAAAGAACAACGTGTAGAGACCGTAACATTAGCCGCACTTAGGACCATTCTAGGTGAGAAGTATGCCGAGTACTATAGAGATAGTCATATCCCTGCGTCATTCCAGTACCGTCCAGACGTATCCGAAAAACTATTCGTAGAGTCATTCTTTCAAGTATTCAATACTTACACTCCTCCGAGATGGCAGGAAGACTCATTCTTTAGTGATATTGCAGAGGATATTAAGCCTACTGGTTCTTACCCTAAGCACTATAAGAAGTTCTTTGAGCACTTAACTGAGGGAGATACTAAGTCAGAGGAGTACATCTTAGACTGGTTATCAACCGCTTTAAAGGGAAAGAATATTACTTACTTATCCTTAATCGGTGCACAGGGTATTGGTAAGGGTGTGTTAGGTAGTATTTGTGGTAACTTATTCGGTAGTAACTATAAGCAAGTATCTGACAGAGTAATTAAGTCCTCCTTTAACGGTCAAATAAAGAATTGCTGTCTCCTTAATATTGATGAAGTACAATTGACCAGTACAGAACAAGTAGAGAGACTTAAGAGTTTTAGTAATGAGTATATCGAGGTAGAGGAGAAGGGTAAGGACTCTGCGGTTATAAGAAACTTTGCTAATATTTATATCTCTTCTAATAGAGTAGATGGTCTTAAAGTACAAGTAGGTGACAGACGTTTTAGCTTTGTTAATCTTACTTCCGATAGGTTAGAGGATAACTTAACACAGTCAGAGATTGATTCACTACTACTTAATGGTAATAGTGTTGATGATTTTGTCTACTTCCTACTTAATAGAGAAATAGCCAATAATATGACTAAGCCCTTCGTATCTAGGAAGACGCATGAGGTATTAGAGGCATCCCTATCAGACTGGGAGAGATGGTTACTCTATATCTATATCCCTGATCAAATTAGAAAGGACAATGGAGCCTCTGAGTTAAATGATATTAAGATTAGTATTAGAGACGTTAAGGACTCCATGGTTAAAGAGTTAGATTACCTAAGTGCCGCTCCGGGACGTAACAAGTTTAAGAACTTATCAAACTCCTATAAGACAGTGTTTGATGTAGTATCTGTTAGGGGTGCCCGTACTGAGGGTAATAATGGTGACTTTTTAATTATTAAGACTAGCCCAACACTAGAGGCTATTAACTTAGGGGATGTACATGAAAATAGTATCTAATAACCCAGTAGCTTACGACTTAAAGGCTCTAATGGAGGTTATGTTCAATGCTGGGGAGACCATTGGTAAGTTAAAGACCAGTGGTAAGTCATTTAATCAGTGTGATATTAATGAGCATTGGTCTAATATTGTTATTAACCCTGTAAAAGACGGTGTATGTGAAGAGAATATTACCTCCTACAGGAGCTTCTTATTTGAGATTGATCCAGATAAGAAGTTCTGGGACAAGCTTAATGAGCAAGGTAGACAGGTAGAGTTAAACATGCAGTTGAAATACTTTGTTGAATCAGGATTGCCTATCTCAGCCGTAGTATATAGCGGTAATAAATCTCTCCATGTAGTAGTTAGCCTAGAGGAGCCTTTAGCATCCAGAGAAGAGTGGAAAAGGGTAAGGCAATGGATGAGAAACATCCTTAGTGACGCAGACCGTAATAGCTCCGCAGTAGTGGGTCTTAGAAACCCTCTAAACACTAGAGAGGATACTGGTCTTAACCCGTCCATACTACAAGTTAATAGTAGAATACCCCTTATTGACCTTAATAACTGGTTAGCTACCTATCCCTCCGCAGAACCTAGTAAGAATAACCCTTCTAAGGGGTCTAAATTCGATTCTAAGGAGCTTAAAAAGAATGTTGACCTATACGGTAAGGGTGAGCTTAGAAAGGCTACAGTGAGCTTCTTTAATGGTAAGTTTGAAGAGGGTGAGTGGAGTACTAAGTTTTGGTGTGCGGCTAATGATTGCTTCGGTCAAGGTTATGACTTTGATGAGGTTATAGAGGCTCTAAGAGCAATTACTGGACATTTAGACTCTAATGATAAGTACCAATTACAGAGAATATACCAAAAAGGTGAGTTTTTTGAGTATAAGAGACCATTTAGACCGGGCTTCAAGTGGGTGTAAGTAGCTGTAATTGTTCAAATATGCGATTTAGTTTTAGAAATAGCTTGATTTTGGGCTATAAACGTGCATGTCGAGTTGACACAGACTAAGTAATAGTGTATAATACCAGATAACAGCTAGTCGCAGGACTAGACTTTAGAATAAAAAAGTATGAAGTGAGAGCCGATTCTAGGTAAACTCATAAATCAAAAACCTTATTTTAATCCAAAGACACATTTTAAGATTGCATGGTGTAATCGAAACAAAAACCAAGATAGGTGGAGAACCGTCTTAAAAAGGAAAGATTAAAATGAATGACAAAGACTTTAGATTAAGTGTTGAGAGAGAGATTATTAGAATACAAGAAGTAGCTAGGGATATGTGCCTTGACCCTCTTAGAGTAGCCTATTTGTTACTTGATAAAGAGACCAGAGAGGTAGACCCTATACCTTTTGTAACAGAGAGAGCATGTAGACAAATGATTACCGTTAAATAAATAAAACAACAACAAAACAAAAAGGAAATTACAATGAAAAAGCAAACTAAAGAAGAAGTTAAATCAACATTAAAAGTATCAGCCTTCGTAGCGGCTGGAATAGCAGGGCTTTATATTCTACCAGAGAATACACCTACCCTATCTATTTTAGCCATTACATCAGTAACTATGATGACCCTATCCGCATTAGCTACTCTAGCCTCTATTTTAGAGCGTAGAAAAGCCTTGAAGGAGAAACGTCAAAGTAAAAGAATTAAAGTTTAGTAACTCAAACTATAGTTTTAATAAGTATACAAGCAACTAAATAAAAACAAACAACAAACAACAAAGGAAATTAAAATGAAAGATCAACTTAACAACATTACGCAGATTAAAGAGACAACAATTACAATGACTACCTCCGCACTAGATCAGCATATCGCAATCCAAGCTAGAGCGCAAGCAGAAAAGTTAGCCTTAGTAAAATTTACAGAGTGGAAGGAGTCTTACCTAGCAGAATTTAACCTAGATGGATCATTCCTAACCCTATCTGAGATTCCTGAGAGTAAGCCTAAGAATCAAGTAGCTCAGGTACATACCGTATCCTCTGTACTTAATCTAAACGATAGTAAACGCATTAAACAGGTATATAAGGCAATCGTAGACGGTGTAAGAGTAGATAGGCACCAAGTACTAGAAGCTGTAATCAAAGCCAATGGTAATGAGGTATCTGTAGGTACTATCAATGGTCGTATGGGTGAATTATTAGACAGTGGGCTTATCGTAGAGGCTGGTTGTCACGAAGGTAAATTCGGTAAACGTGTAGCTTTATATAGCGCAGTACTTTAAGGAATATTATGAGTAACAAGAAAAAGAAGAGTTTAGAGAAACAGCCAAAAGTATTAGTCTTTGATATTGAGACCAGTCCCATGACAGCGTATGTCTGGGGCTTATGGGACCAGAATATAGGGTTAAACATGATTAAGGAGGACTGGTATGTAATGTCCTTCGCAGCTAAGTGGTTAGGTGATAAGCCTAAGGATACTTTTTATGCAGATCAGAGAGGGGTATCTCCGCAGAGTGATGATAGATTATTACTTAAGGCTATTCACGCCTTACTTGACGAGGCTGATATTGTTATCACTCAGAACGGTAAGAAGTTTGATCAGAAGAAATTAAACGCAAGATTTATTCTTAATGGTATGCCGCCAACTAGTTCTTATAGACATATTGATACTTTGCTAATTGCTAGGAAGCACTTTGCATTTTCATCCAATAAGCTTGAGTACATGACTGATAAACTATGTGAGAAGTATAAGAAACTACCGCATGGTAAATTCCCCGGCTTCTCTCTATGGAAAGAGTGTATGGATAATAACCCAAAGGCTTGGGCTGAGATGGAGAAGTACAATAAGTACGATGTACTATCTTTAGAGGAACTATACCATAAGCTTATTCCTTATGATAATGGTATTAACTTCAACGTATACCATGATGGTGATAATCACGTATGTAAGTGCGGATCAAAACTATCTGAGAAGAATGGTTTCTTCTTTACTAACTCTGCTAAGTTTCAGAAGTATAGATGTGTAGAGTGTGGTCATGAGACCAGAGATACGGTTAATCAACTAACCATTGAGAAGAGAAGGTCTTTACTCAAAGATACTCCTAAGAAGTAGGGATATATTATGAGTAAGAAGGAAAAGAAGACTACGTCTAAAAAGAAAGGACTACGGTATAGGGCTAATGTAAAGCCCTTCGTAGACTCCGATTATAAGGATAAACTGTCTGATGAAGACAGGGATTATCTAGAACAGTTTGAGAACGAGTACTACGCTAATGCGCTCAATAAGGAAGGTTCTATCCACCGCTCTAATCTATCAGAAGAAGAATTTGCCCTAGCTAAGAAAGAGACCTATGACGCGACTAATGCGCAGAATAGAGATTTATACGCTATATCGGCTACCTCTAGTAATTATTTAAAGTTTATAGACGACGATAATAATTATATAGAACCAGTCGGAGAGGTTAATACAATTAACTCACTCCATGATCCCCAGTATGCCTTTGAAACATTTTTAGAGGCTACACTGGATGAGATAAATAGCGAAGTGGGTAGGGATTTAGAATCAATACTATTAGAGTTTGGTAAGGAGTGTGTTAAGTTAGGTGTATCTCTAAGGAGAGACAAGGTTAGCACATCCTTAAGGAAACAAAAAGAAGCTAAGGAGAAGAAATGATTAGGTATCTATTACAGTACACAGCAGGATTTTTAATCTCGCTTTTATGGGGAGTGTTAATGTTAAATCTAGGGTGGAGCTTATTCGTAGTTCCCGTACTAGGTCTTGACCCATTAACAGTAAAAGAAACAGCAGGGTTATTTATATTAATAGCCATGTTTACCGCAGGGAGTAATAAATGATTAAGAATAAGTTCTTTAATAAATCAGCCGTACAGAAAAGGTTAGAGGATAGGTTATTAAGATATTATAACGCTATTGATAATCAATCTGTTAAGGATTTATTAGACCAAATGCCAAAGAACAGAGAAACGCTTGATATTATAGAGGACCAGTTAGACCTTATAGTCAGTGGCATGGATAAAAAAGATACTGAGACTAACAAGTGGAAGAAGCTTATGTATAGTGTTGAAACAGCCGCTCTAGTAGCTAAGTATCAGCAAGAGAAAGAGGCTAAGGAAGAGAGTGATTCTTCTGAGGCTATAGTTATTGATTTTGATGAATTAGAACCAGTAGCTATTGATGTTGAAGTAAAAGAGTAAGTATAGTGAGAGGGCTACTGGAGATGAAAGTAACCCTCTCTATATATGAAACTTGACACATCCGTATCAAGGATTAATTAAAATTATGAAGGCGCACTACCTGAATCACCACCACCTTGAACAATAAAAGTAAAAGTAAAATAACCATCACCACCATCACCCCCAGCAGCACCAATAAAAGAAGCAACAACATTAGAAGCATCTGATCCAGCTACGGGATCCTGATAACCAGCACCACCACCACCACCACCTGAGGATGAATCATTAGGAGCACTTGTCATACCGTTACCACCAGTACCACCATCTTTATGTGATGAAGCTCCACCTCCACCGCCCGGACCACCGTTAGCACCTCTACCAGAACCACCTGTACCTCCCGGCTCATTGAGAATAGCGGCAACACTACCACCAGCACTAGACGTAGCACTTGTACCTTGACCACCAGAGCCTCCAGCCGCACCTGAGCGCGAACCTGTAGTAGAGACTAATGTAATATATGTATCATCCGCGTTAGAGATTGTACCTCCAGCACCACCAGCATGAGTACCTAGATCATTACCACCAGTACCGCCTACTCCACCACCAGCCCTAGCGTAACCAGTACCGATAGATATTTCACTAACACCACCAGTACCACCTGTTATACCTGATGAAGTACCACCGACTTGGGGACCACCAGCACCCTTAGCCCCTACCTTAAAAGTATATACTTGAGCAGGGGTTACTGTGACTACATACCTAACGTAAGAGCCACCTCCGCCTCCACCGCCACCAGCGGTACGGTAAGCACCTGAGGCTCCACCGCCTCCTGCACCCCAAAGGTCTATAGTAAGATCATACGTAGAAGAATCTCCATTAGCGTCTGGAGCGGTCCAAGTATATGTACCTGATGTACTCTCACTGTATGTTGTTTCAATATCTGTCTTAGCAGGTAAGTAGAAATTACCACTCATTACTTACTCCCTTTGTATTCTTCCCAGAAGCTATCAATTTGCGCAGGGGTCATATCTTTAGTTATAAATTTAATTAAATTATTATACTCTTTAATTGACTCACTGTTTTTCTTGGTTCTTTCATACCCAAAGTAAAAAAGAATACCATGACTAAAAATTAAAAATAGTATTGTGTCCATTATGCTACATCTCCGTAAACGACTATAAGGAATGACCCTTGTGTATCTTTCTTTGAGGTTACATTAACCCTAAGTATATCATCAGTAGCGGTATCCTCACCACTAGTTATAAAACTAACTATTGCAGATTCTGACCCTGTGGCATTTACACCATCAGCAATCTCAGGCTGAGCCGTTAGAATAGTACTCCACGTAACACCATCATCAGTAGATTTTTGTATGTCTATGGTTAAGGCTCCTGATGTACTTGAGGAAGAACCATTAGTACCGTTCATAAGGATTAACTTAACCTCCGTAAGAGTAGTATCGCTAGGTGCCCTAAAAGTACCTATCTGCACTAATTCAGCCGCAGTATAATGGTTAATATATCCCATTACCTCAAAATTAAATACTTGTACCTTATTAGCACCAGCCTCTAACCCGTCAATCCTTGTCTCATGATCGGTAAAATTAGCCTTAATCTTATCCCATAAACTCTTCTTAACTGGTTTACCTACTTCAATGTCTGTAGATGGTATTGTTGTGTATGCCATATAATTCTCCTAAACTATTAAATTATTGCCTTTTGTTTCTTCACTTCCTGTAACTATCCCATTATCATCTGTAATATAGTTATTAAATCTCTTCTCATCCGCTGTACTAGATGTAAACGTGGGAGTAGCATCATCACTTATGATCGCAGACCTGTTAATCAGATTACCTAGATCGCTAAGCTTCAATATTACCTTATTAAAGTCTTTCTTTATGGATGTTACCGTAAATATCCTCTCAGCATCACCTGTAATAGGGTTATCCACGAACCTAGCAAAGGTTAACTGTACCTTATCCGCTATTTGGATACTAGATAGACGTAAATCTCCCTCAATTGTTACTTCCATGAGAGACTGTTCCGCGTAATGTAGGAACCTCTCAGTTAGCTCCTGAGCATGGTTACTATCGTACACATTAAAATCATTCTCCGCTACCTTGTTACTAATATCGTAGTCAGATATATGGTCTGAGGAGTAGTCTATTAAAGAATCACTAGATTTTTGTACCGTAGGGTCATAATCCAAGTGCCTATAGCTACCTAGACATTGCTTATACGTATTAGTGTTAATACCTTTCATATTCCACTTAATAACATCGTCG
>Ga0070748_1000180_pt1 | contig 33157 bp, 20 predicted proteins | sample VirMetDEL_Nov_12_FD_77015 | JGI IMG/M metagenome (GOLD analysis project Ga0070748, IMG submission 77015) | Aqueous microbial communities from the Delaware River and Bay under freshwater to marine salinity gradient to study organic matter... | ecosystem: Environmental > Aquatic > Marine > Coastal... | reverse complement strand
TTTATGCTTGAATATCCAGGCATTTTTTAATTCGTCAATCGAGATGTAGTTCATGGTGTCTTCTATAAAATCTGGCTCATGGCATTATAACAAGGGTAAATGATAACTCATCAATAATTTCGACATTACTGGTTAAAATAAAAACTACAGCTAGTGGTAAGGTATTTTGTTGATGATTATCTAGCGCTTTATTGTTTAAAACTCTGGATAGCATTATTATTGACTCCAACAGCTGTGCTTACCGTAGGTTATTAGTATTAAGCTGTTGCTCTATGGTGTTAAATATCTCACTTTCTCGGTCTTGTTCTTGGCAAATGCTTAGTAAGTCTTGGATGAAATAATGCAGTGCTCGGCGCTCAATATTTTTAATTAATCTTTGTTGAGTATTATTTAACATGTGGTACATAGTCGCAGCGCCAAAATCACCAAAGATGATATTGGCGTTAGCGTCAAATAATGTGTTATGGGCGTATAAATCGCCATGACATACATGATTACTATGCAAATGTTCGAATACATCGGTCATTTGGCTAACTATTTTAGCAATTGCTTCGATACTCAGGCTAAAGCCAACAGGGAAGGTATCACGTGTGCAAGTGTCGAACGTTGGTGGTAAACCGAGATTTTTAAAATGTTCAGGTATTAAAGACATAATTAAGGCTAAATAACCATTCTCGTTCACTTGTGCTAAAGAGCTGACAATATTTTTATGATCACCAGTTTTTAAACATGCTTGTAATTCGTCTTCGGGGTAGCCATCACTGGTGACTGAGCCTTTAAAAACCTTAACGGCAACTTCATCAGGAAAATCTTTTTGCTTTTGACGCCAAGTGGCTCGTGATATAACCCCCGAAGCACCTTGCCCTAGTACATTATGTAGTCTGAAGCTTGCATAAGGAAGCGTTGGCACAGATGCGATACTAAGTTCAGAGCAACTAAAAGGATTACCTGAAAAGGCAAACCACGCAAGTTTTGGCAGGTTGAGTAACTGATCAGGGCATTGTGTTAAGTTGTTTGCCGAAATGCGCACCAATTCAAGATTATGTGCCTGACTAAGCGTTAATGGCAGTGAGGTGAGCTTATTACCTGCTAACGCTAGCTTTTGTAATCTTGGGCGTTCACCTAGTGTATCAGGTAGGGTTTCTATGCAATTATCTGTCAATATTAACCAGCGCAACTTTTCGGGTAACGAGTGAGCAGGTACCTGATTAATTTGGTTAGATTTAAAACCTATCATCTCTAGGTTTTCGCATCGGCCAAGTACTTCAGGCAATACAGAAAATTGATTGTTTGAGGCAAAAATTATTCTTAGCTTTTTAAGGTTAATTAACTCGTCGGGTAAAGTGTTTAGTTGATTGTCAGATAAATCTAGAATTTCTAAGCTATCAGCTAATGACAAAACCTCTAATGGCAATGAGGTTAAGTTTTCAGATATCTTTAAGCGTTTAATGCCTGCTAGTTCACCAGACTTTAATTGCGATAGTGTATGCATTTATCAACCTACTATGATTAACTTTCAAGATGGCAATGACTGAAAATGAGATGGTATATTTTCAGACATAAAAAATCGAGAAGTTTGTTAATACAGACTTTTCGGTTTTTTTGGGCTTATTAAATCCTAATATTGTCGCTACAGGACTTGCTGATTACTATTAATTATTTGTTTTTATTTGGGTTGGTTTAGTCTGTACTACCGGTTGTACTACTAATAGTCACTAGTAATTAAAATCCATGTGGAAGTCGTGCCCTTATAAGTAAATTCAACTTTGAAAGATTTAGTTTAATCTGTAAGATTATTTGAAGGTGCGTCATAATCAATAGCGTCACTTGTATCATTCTCGCTTTGTTCTGCTTTTTCATCCAATTCTTCTTCTAATGCTTTTACATTGATTATTGCTCCCAAACCTATTTTATTTCCTTAATTCACATTTTAAATTTAAAGGTTAGTGTAAGGAGTTGTAGTCTTTTTATCTAGTTCTAATAATTGATACTAAGTAGAATTACTAGTTGCAGATAGCTTAATTAATGCTTTACTTTCAAATACAGTAATCTTATCTAATTGTATGACTATGGAAATAGAGTAAGGGATTTATGATTCGAGATAGTCTTCGAGTTCTTCTTTAGCTGCTTCTTCTGATTTTTTAAGCTTAGAATTTTCTTCTTCGAGAGAAATTATTTGTACCGCATCCTGACCTGGTCAACTCCTACCTCATCCTCACCTATAGGTTCAACTATTATCGAGATTAACTTTTCTTCTAGTAAACGAAGCAGTTGATATGCGGCCCAGCTTGCTTCATATCTGTTCTCTAGTTTTTTTGCATAACCGCCAGCTTCTAATACCATTTTTATTCCTACCAATCTAGTTACATATTTTTTTTTAGGCTACGCTTTACCAACTAACTATTATTCTTTAGTGCAATTGTTGATGTCCTAAATATTTAATTTTTACTTCCTTGACATCTGGGTATTTCCAACTAAATTTAAGGCTCACTATCAAGGAATAAAAGGAAATTAGATATGAGTGATGCAGTTGCAGCTTCAACCCTAAATTTATCTCACCAGCTTGGTTTCGGTGATTACTATTTAAAAGCAGACCTTGTTATTTCTCAAAGTAACGGAGTCTATAATCAAGCCAAATTATGGTTGGAAAATAGCTCAGGAAAATTTCAAACTAATATTTTTTTGAATCCAAATAATACTAGTATGAAAGATCAAAAAGAATCTGCTGCTCAACAAATAGTGACAATCAATTCTATAACTATGTCGATGCCGACAGCAAATCAAGATGGCACTATTTATATAGATTGCAGTTTTACTGACCTCAGCGGTAAAACGCCGGATAAAACTTTTAACGGTGAAATTGCGAAATGGAAGGCGGATGGTCCTGCTTAAAGGGGTAACAATGCTTTCAAACTCTATTAAATTTAATTTTTAATAGAGTTTGAATTTTCTTCTTGTGCTCTATTTTTAATAACCTCCAGTCGTTTTATATCAATACCTCAGCTGAAGCTGATAACCATCAAAAGAAATAGTTTAGCCAAAATATAGGGAGTATAGCTTGGTGCAGCCTGTGATATTTTCCAATCAGTATTCTCCCGATCCTTCTTTTTATATAAATGAAGACTCAACCAGCCCTGGTTGGTCTGCTTATATGTTCAAGGGAGTTAAACCTAAAGCAACAATAAGCCTCGATGATAGTTGGAATAATGGAACAACTGGTAGTGCTTATATATTTTCTAATCAAGCACCGAAAAATCTTGAGGATTTTTTTAAAAATCTTCAAATGTTAATAATTAATTTAGCTAAGGCGGAATATTATTTTATTTGGCTTCGTGATCCCGATAGTAAATTAACAGGTGATAACACGGATGCAATTATTGTCACGTCCGAAGCAGGAGGGTTAAAGCTGCAAACGGTTAATATTAATATAGGTGGCTATATTTATTTGTCGTTATTGCAAAATTGCACTATTGATTACTCGAAAGATTTACAACATTTCAAAATTAATAAAAGTTTCGGCGATATAATTTTTACCAACTCGCTAAATAGTACAGATTCAGAAATTGATCCTCACTGTGTTTATTTACCTTTCTCTGGTAATACTAGAGGTACATTCAGGTTTGATATGACGATGAATGGCGTGAATGACATAACGGGTTACGAAGTAGGATTACGTTATTACTATTTAGATAGTTCTGATGCTAACAAAGTCGTTACGATAAAATTCCCAATTGTTGATACTAGCTATACGAGTGCTATCACCTTTCAAGTGAGCCTTGACCCGTTAGATCAATTAAATAGCAAGCCAGAGGGCACTTTGAGAACGTTTTTGGCACTAAAAGACAACCAAGCTTCTATTGAATCGTACTTCAGAACTTCTTTTGGCCATCAGTTAGACCTCTCGCCTAAAGTGGATTGGTTAAGTAACCCAGATGGCGTACCATATGACATTCCTTCATCAACTGGGGCTAAATTAGTCTTCAGTTGCCAAAAGAGAGATGAACATAATATTTATGGAGATAGTGGCGCTTTTTACTTGGTTCCTCAAGGTTACTTTCATTTACGTTTAGATAAAACAATCGATGAAACTAGCCCCGTACATGACCTTATGTGTGGTTTATCTGGTATTGAAACCGTTAGTTTTATACCTAGGAACACAAATTACTTAGGTGATTACTTGTCTTTTATGCCTAATCAAGCTGCTTTTTCACCAGTATTCCCGCTGCCTATCGTACCTGAAACTGGTATTGAAGAAGACCAGGCAGACGAGAAAGCAAACAATAATTCTGCAATATTACTTAATAATACTTACTTCACATCATGGCTCACTGTATTAGCGGCTGATGACCGACCTGACTCAGCTTGTGTCGTAAAAGAAAACAACAATATCCGTTATCTTGCCCAGCCTAAAGGCGGTCCATTATTTAATAAATTATCCAACCCTAAGTTGTTATCATTTTTTCAGCCAACAACGGCTAACATTATGCAATTACCTAAGCCGGTTTATTTTCCTCTCGCTGCATATACAGGTATTGAACTCACCAAACCGCCTAATCAACCAAGTAAAGTTGACATTGAACATTATGAACAGCAGATTATTAATCCGTGGCGTAAAAGCACTATTGCTAGTGTAGCTATCAAGCAACAGGCTGAGTTGCAAACGGGGCGTTTAGGTAAACATTTAAGAACATTTAAAATAAAAGACTTAGCATCAACATCAGCGCCAAATAATATAAATTCAACGACGGCACAGGGGCTTTTTGTCAATGTTGATCCGACCGATGACAGCTGGAAATTCCTTGCATTAGCTAAGAATAGAAAAACACCGCATGGTGACCCTATAACAATGCAGTTTAAAGCGCTAGGCGCAACTCTTAAAAGTGCATTTCAAACCAATCAACAGTTTTTAGTGGTGTCATTAAATAACACGGATCCAAATAGCAAAGGCAAGAAAATACTAGGTGAATTCGATAATGAAATGATGATTGAAGGTTGGCCATTCATTATAAATGTACCGGAGGATGAGCCATCTGGTGATATCAAAAATGTGCTGATATTTAAATTTTGTGAAGGAAAATTATTAGATCGTGTACAAAACCCTAAGTTGTGGACCAGCGCTGAAAATTTCAATCAAAGTGATGATAATTTTAAAAAGTTATCAGGATGGCTTACTGAATATGTCAAAGATGGTTTTAATAAGGGGATAGGGGTTAACGCCGATCCAAATTTTATAAATTTTGCCAGTAAAGTAAATGATCCTAATTGGAATGGCATTCTTGCGCTAAAAACCGATATTAGCTTGATTGACTTTCCCCAGTCACTTAAAGGTTTAATAGCTGGTATTGATTTAACGCGTTTTAATGCCCATCACTTTGGCATTAATGCGAATCATGTTGCACCAGATTCAGTTACCGGCGAGCTAACAATGAGTGATAAAAGCTCGCTGTTTGGTTTGATAAACTACGTTGACGAAGAATTCTCACAATTTGACGGCAACCTTGAACGTTATAAGGTAGCAGAGGCGAGAAACGAACTTCAGAACTATTATTTTAAAGTTCTCACCTTAAAAGTGTTATTTCAGAACTCTAAACTAGAGTCCTTTCAAAGTTATATTCAGCTTTCCATCAACAACATGTTTGATAATAAGGTTAATGTGGTCAGTAATGAAAATATTTTAATTCTTGATGGCAGTTATGAAGATCATGGTGGAACGCCTGTTTATAGCTTTACACAAACTGCGGATAATAAATTACACCTTAAAAATTCGGTGCTCTATGGGGTAGAAATCCTGCGTGCATCGTTCACGACATTAAACACAAAAGATGACCCTAGCGATGATATAAAAACACGTTTTTCATTAATGGGCTATATGAATTTTGTAAAAGTTAACGGCATTGATTTATTATCCTTCGGTAGCCCTCCAAATGATGAGGATGGAACGCCGGCCTTTAATTCAAATCAGGGTTTAAATTACTCTAATCTAGGTATCACGATGGATTTTACCCTTGATCCTGATGCTCAAGCTGTTAGCAATAAAATTTTTACTTTTGATCCCAGCTATATGTCATTTGATATGTCTCAAAGCACTAGTCGAAAAAGCAGTTTTTACCAGCATTTTCCCGTGCAACTATCGGGCATAACCAATGGAGATGATGGCAGCCTCCCGGCTGACCAAGGCTATCTGAGTGTTTCGACCCCTAACCTTGAACTAAGTACGCCTAACGGTGATTGGTATGGCCTTGAGTGTAATTTAGATATGGGAACTCTGGGTGATCTAGCCGGAAATGCCGGTTTAAACTCTTCGTTGCTCATCAATTGGGGAACCGGGGAAAATGCAGGTGTTTCTGTCAGCGTAAAGCTTCCGGGGGTCAATGCAAAGTCTAAGATGTTTAGTTTGCAGGGCGTTCTAAATTTAGATATTGACGCGATAACACTACAAATGGGCGAAATTAAGAATGATAAGGGTGAGGTTACAGGTGAAGGTTATTTGATGATGTTCACTAATATTGCAATGAAACTGTTGAGTTTGAAGTTTCCTCCCGGTGGAGATATCAACTTTTATCTATTCGGCAATCCGGATAATGATGCTGTTCCGAGTAGTTTGGGGTGGTACGCCGCCTATCAAAAAAATAATTCTGATGATTCAAAGCCAACAGGTGAGAATAATTCAAAAACACTTCCCAATTTAGATGGATGATAGTCTGTCAGAGTTTTAGATAGACATGGAAGCTATTAAGGAAAGCATATGAGTGTGGATGCACTATTAAAGCAGCTAACTACGCAATATAACGCCAAGTCTATTGATGTTGCGGGTATAAATTTACCAAATGTTACTACAGCAACTGCTGAAGAGATGGTGAAGTATTTTTACCAAAGCTCAACAAACATTGCTTTACTTAATGGGGTAGATGCGCCTGCAAAGCACGGCAATGACGCTGTTATATTCAAAGGCAAGGCGAAGTGCTTAAATTTTGATTCTGCAACCATCCAGTTTATTTTTACTCTCAAGGATGAAAATCTGATCCTGCAGATGATGATCTCACTTGAACCAGTTAAGAGCAGCTGGCGATTTCAGCAAACCTTTACCAGCTTAGATGAAACACTTTGGAAAGATTTATCACTAGCTAGTAATGATCAATATTCACCCGCCATAGTACTGGTTTCAGAAAAATATCAGGATCTAGCTCTCAATGTTACTTTTGATAAGATGATAAATTTCTATGGGCAGTTTAATAGGGATTTAGAAATATTTGAACGAGCATCTTGGCTGTTAAATGGAAATAAACAACTTGCTGTTGGCTCTATTCAAGGCCTTGATGCTAATGGCGATCCCGCGAATAGTTTTTCTACTGTCGCAATTTGGGAAATCGATATCGTTTTTAGCTCGACCAATTTAGCGTTATTTGGTGGTAAAAAAGTACCTGTTGCTGCACATATAGTGAAAACCAAAGCCACAGGTTATGAGATTTCACTCTCAGGCATTGAAATAAAAAGCAGTATTCAATTAAGTGGACAGGAGGTAGTTGTTTCGGCGGTAGTTTGGTTTGGATCCTCAAATTTATTGCCTTTGTCGATTGTTTTCCCTAATGGCTTGTCAATTCCTAGTCCATCAGAGCTGCTGAGCTATTTTGGTAATGATAGTTTAGGCCGCAGCTTGCCTGATAAGTTTGACGGTGGTAGCGGTTTACATGTTAGTAGTATTGATTTTGGGATTTCATTGGATACTAAATCATTATCTTATGCCAGTCTAACATTAGGGGCATTGGACAATGGCGATAAACTAAAGGTGATCCCGAGCGTTATAGAAGTAGGTAACCTTAAGTTTACCTTTACGGTTTATTCCCCGTTTACCCAAGATCAACGAAGAGTTAATTTCACTTTTGTCGGCGAGTTGGATATAGCTAGTACGCTTTTTGATGTCAGCGCACGCTTGCCAAATTTCACGATTGCCGCTGAGTTACAAGAAGAGAGCACGATTCCTTTAGGAGATCTGATCGGAAAATTGGTGGGAGCCAATATTCCAAGTCTTGGTTTGGTGGTTACTGAGCTCAATATGAGTGCGACACCTAAACCTTACTCGCAGTATTGGGTACAGGCACAAATTGACGATGTTTTAGCAATCACAGTTGATTCATTATCATTTGCTATTAAAAGCATTAACTTTGAAATAAATCATGTTGCTGGCGGTACAACGGGTATTCTCATTGGCATAGTTGAAATTGCAGGAGTAGATTTCAATGTTTCAGCATCTCATCCAGAAGCTGGTGGTAGCTGGCTCTTTACCGCGGAAATGGTGCCAGAGGATTATATTTCTTTGGATGATATTTTCAGTTATTTTTTTAAAAAGTTAGACCTCCCGTTTTTTAAAACCGGAATTACGGTTAATGAGCTAAAAGCTACGATAACCCGGCCACCAACCGTTGATGATATTCAGCAAATGGTGCTACCTGCAACTAGCAAGGTGATAGTATTACGAGCTCAAGAAAAAAAGAAAAACTCTTATACCTTTGATGGCGGATTGTTATGGGATCTATCTGTTATCGGGATGAATGCGTCAATTCAGGCTAATATACATATTGAATATGACGGTGATAAGTCAAAAAATAATTTCTCTGGTTATGTTAAGGCCGTAGCAAAATGGGACGTCTTTGGTGCGCCGGTCACATTTGTTTATCGTGTGGCTTATGTTGAAAAAGCAAGAAAAGAAGAGCCAAATAATGAACTTGGCATCATCTGGAATGGCTTTGAAGCAGATTATAATTTTAATACCAAAGTAATAAGTTTTAAAATAAGCAATTGGACCTTGGGCGAGCTTATCAGTGAGTTTATCGCAATGATATCTCAAGAAAAATTTACTCTGAATAGCCCTTGGGATTTTCTAAACGATATCAGCCTCGATGGTTTTGAAGCGTCATTTAATACAGTAACTAAAAACGTAATTGTTGAATATAAATTGTCAAATACCATTAATTTAGGTTTTCTGCAGGTTACTGGCTTTGGTCTTACTAAAAATGATAAAGGTAAGGTTGTAATTTATTTGGAAGGCTCGTCTCCTCTAACTGACAGCGATCCACAATTCAAAAAATTATTTGATCCTGATGAGGGACAGGATGTCCAAAACATGCCTGATGTACCTGGTAAGGGGAATGGCTTTTTTGAGCTGAAATATGTCGGTATGGGCCAGCATGTTTCATTGAGAACAGAGAAGGAAGTTCATGGAATGGAAGACACGCTTACTTCTTTACAGCGTGTCTTTAAAGAACCAGAGAAAGGGGGAGCTAAGCCGGTAATACCAATAATGCCACAGCCAGCTAAACCACTACCTTATTCAACATTGGTATTTAATGAAAGCTCCAATTGGTTGATTGCCACTGACTTTCAGCTGATGAAAGTCATTAATATCGGTGTGCTATTTAATGATCCTGATCTTTACGGCTTGTTGATTCAAATTGGCTCCAGTGATGATAAAAACTCATCAATACTCGCCAAGCTTGGCGGGTTAAAGTTCGAAATTCTATATAAGAAAATTAGTGACAGTATTGGTGTTTACCAAATCGAATTGCAACTACCTGATTATATGCGGCAGTTAGAGTTTGGCGCAGTTTCAGTTACTTTGCCGGTTATTGGTCTTGATATTTATACCAATGGAGCATTCAAAGTTGATGTCGGTTTCCCAGAAGGGATGAATTTCTCCCGCTCGTTTACTATTCAGGCATTCCCTTTTATCGGCTCTGGTGGTTTTTACTTTGCTATGTTGAGTTCAGCCACGTCAACTAAAGTCCCGGTTACTGAATACGGTTTGTTTAATCCAGTGATTGAATTTGGGTTTGGTTTGTCGCTGGGAGTAGGTAAAACCATTGATGAAGGTATTTTCTCCGCAGGTTTGAGTGTTACGGCAATTGGTATATTTGAAGGTGTGATCGGAAAGTTCAAACCCTATGACAGATCTTGGGCGCCTGTTACCACGGACTATTATAGTATAAAAGGTACTTTTGGCATTGTTGGAAAGCTTTATGGCTCTGTTAACTTTGCCATCATATCCGCACGGGTTGACCTTATTATTTATGCCGTTATTAAAACGACTATTGAATCATTTAAAGCCATTCCTATTCTGCTTGAAGCTGGGGTTTCTGTTAGCTTAAAAGTAAAAATTAATCTTGGCCTATTTAGCATCCATATCAACTTACATTTTTCAATGACAATCAAAGCGTCGTTCACTATCGGTAGCGATACCAGCAGTCAAGCGCCATGGGTAACAGGTCCGCCAGCGCAGCATATTCTTGAAGAGCTTGCTGTATTGCCGACAACGCTTATCAATACCACTATGAAATGGCAGCCTCTTAACAATGATGTTGATAAACAAGAGCTAAATATATACTTCTTGCCAACACTTTCGATAGCGGGTTCATTATCAAGTAATGACCAAAGTGCTCAGTATTTGGGGATGTTTTATATCGATGGTCCTGATTCGCAAAAGAATGACACGATTGACACTTCTCTTAATTACCTTACCAATGGCGTATTAGCATGGTCGATAAATGCTTATATCAATAGTGACGTAGATGCTAATAGTTACAGTAAGTTGAGAGCGCAAAGCGTTACTTTAAGCGAATTAGAGGTTCTTTACTGCTACTTAACTAACAGTAAAAAAGTTCCTACGCCTATTGTTTACCATAACGATAGCAAAACGGACATTTTTACTTTTATTGGAAGCTTTTTTAGTGGCGTGAATGTTCACTTTATGGATAGAGGTGAACTCAGTGCTAGTGCATTTCCTGCTGTTCCGGAAATGATTTTGAGCTCATGGCTTAATGGCGAAGCAGTCACGAATGGCGATTTAACACCATTTGAAGCAATAAATTTAGTTGATGGTGATTATCGCTCTGCTATTCAAACTGCGCTGCGGGCTATGGCTGTAGAATACCAAACCGATGCGGAGAAGGCAGACGAGCAAGACTCAGATATTTGTGATCTCGTTAAGGATCCTGATATGCCATCAGCGAGCGATAAAATTGCATTACCAACATTTATTTTTCAAGATTATATTTTAATGTTGGCTAAGTCTGCTGTGCAGAATGCGATTGATGAGTTTAAGAATTTTGCTCATCAGTTAAGTGATGCTAACACGCTAGAGTCGATAAAGAACGAGTATAACACTATGTCATCGCCAACTACACCTAAGCTGAAAAACAAGGTGAGCGGTAAAGCCATTATTGAGTCGAATAAAACGACTGAATTAGAAGCAGGAACTAGTATTGTTATTCCTGGAATTAGCTATCAAGTACAAGTGAATAGCGATGGTAAAGCCGATAGTTTCAATGATATTGCCGCCGTTTTTAATGGTCAGCTTGATTCAAACCACCAGCTCAATGCTGCTAGCTTTGATTTAAATGCAAATAACATTATTCAGGGAATCTTGGTAGTTGACCAAGTGATTAGTATCGATGGTTATAACAATTATAGCGTTGTCGCTGGTGATTCACTGAAAACAATTCAAGCCAATATTAAGAAAGATAATGGCGATAAAGAAGTTTCTATAGCATCAATTCTTACGGCGGTCGAGAAAGTGCCATTGCCACTTTTACTTAAAATATCGCTCCCTAATATAAGTTACACCACCAAGACCGGCGATACCTTTGAAAAGATAATCACAATTTTTGGCACCAATGCCACTGCGCTAGATAATAGTGATAATGCCAATACGCCAATAACCACTAAAAAGTTATTTACTGGTGATAGCATCATAGTAGCAAACCTCAATATATTGTCGGTAGGCATGGTGTTAGATCGGGTGAATAAGGTTAGCAATGTACAAAGAATTGCCGGCATGTCATCACGATTCTTCTTACATGGTTTGCGTTTACCTATGCCAGCGGATATGAGCGCAACTGAAGGGCTTTATCACTTAACTGAGCAGAAAATATCTGTGCCCACATTAGCTCAAAATGATAAATACTCAATTAAATTAGAAAAAACTAAAGCAGATAGCTGGCTTAGCTTTAAGCAGGGTGTTGATCACACATCACTAGCAGTACAAGATGAATTAGATATTACTGTTGATAACAATGAAATATCTAGAGTTCAAAATATTACTTCGATAAAGCTTAACCCTGACACAAGTCCTTTACCGCCATCACCATTAAAGCTTTATAAGGATGTTAACCCAACTTACTCTGTTGCTTCTGAAATTAAATGGCAATACCCAGGAAAATTGGTGTTATGTAACAATACTCCAACTGATGATTTGGATGCTAAACCCAGCATATGGAGTTTAAGCGAATCTTTAATGAATGAGTTGGTAACTAATGATTTGTCTGGTGGAGCTGATATTAACTTAGTCTTAAAGGTAGCCACTCAAAATGACAAAGGCACAGGTTTTAAGCGTTCAGATGTCAAAAATTATTGCTGGTCGACTTTAGTCAACTTGGACATTAAGAAAATACAACCAAGCGGTGGAAGTGAATCACCTATTTTAGTCAATACAACAGATATGGTTGGCGCTGATGATACCGGCATTGTATTTCTGCAACGATTGCTCACTTATATCAACGCCCATGGTGGGTCAGATTCATTTATTGATCAAATACAATTACTTTATGCGCCTAATCACAGTGGCTCAACACCAACAGGCTTACAGTCAGCTTTTAATGGCGAGCTGAAATTTGGTCTGGTAAAAGCAAATTTATCTACTGAAACTAATCCTACTAATCCACCACCTGATGGTTTACTAGAGTTACTTACTACCCAAGCGTCAGAAAGAAACACCCTTAATAAATTTCAGGAATTCATTACGTTACTTTGGGAATGTAGTATTGTTCGTTCGGGTGGATACTATCTTTATTATCAAACATCAGAAGGTGGCAAAGGATTACCCGATAACATCTTCGATGAACAAGGAGTAGGACAGGTTTCATTATTAATTACCTACAATGAGAACCTATCTGAAGAGTTTCTTAACACTGTCGTTGTTGCAGATGAAATTGATAATGGTAAATCGATAGTTTATGCCGAGGCTGATGCGATTACTCAGCGTATTGCTGTAGTCCCCCCAGGTAACATTGGCATTCAAGCTACTCGTAGCTATCCGGGCGAATATAAACCTGTTACGCCTTACCCAATACCTGCAAATGCAAATAGTACCCAAGAAGATATTATTTACCTAAACACCCAATTCAACTTGCTGGGTTACGCTTTGTTAGGCAGCGATGGTTTTAACCCTCAACCACAATCACTGATGCCTGTTGGACCAACCAACCACGCATCTCAAGATGAAATGGAGCATTTTGAAAGTGGTTTGGCTGCTGAAGATGGAACAAAGCCTTGGGAATATCACTGGATGCTACCGGTTGCTCGGTTTGCTAAGACGTACCCGACAGCACCAACACCTAATAATCCTGCCTTTCCTACCGTAACTGGTTCACCTTATGCCGGTTTGGGTGAGTTGGCATCGGTGCAATTAAATTGGCAAGATATGTATGGAAATATTATCAATACCCCGATGGCTCAACCGGAAAATGCAATTATAACACCTATTGGTTATACTGATGATTTAATTGGCCTAGATACATGGCCAAGTGTGACAGCTTTATATGATTTTAGTTGTGTAAATGATAAAGCGACCTTAGCGATTGATCTGCTATTTGACACCACACGTTATACTCCTAGTAAACATACAGGTGTGACAGCAGAGCAGGCAATCAAAAATGCTCAAGTAGATGCCGCATCTTATGTAAAAATATATTATCAGTTATTGCAGTCAGATGTTGAGGTAAGCTACCAAATTAGCCTTAATGGCACCCATGATAACCCAGCTGGCGAAGCTAACCCAGTAGATCAAAATAAGCTATTAAACTACGTCGGTACGGCCTATGCCTATTTAATGTCTGTGGTAAATTCAAGCTCAATATCGCCGCCGCAAGTACCTTATGAATTAAGCGTGGCAATCGAGCCAACTAATAGTGAAGATATTTTCGAGTTAACTACCAGTTTTACGATTAAAAGAACGGGCGCAATTGACCCTGACTTTAGCGATGTCGCCACGGTAAAATCGGTGACATCACGCATTAAGCCGATAACAGATAAGCTTAAAAACCTGATCAACAGTCAAGAAAAAAACGATGATGAGGATGACTCTAAACAGGGGATGAGCTATTTTGCCGAAAATTTTGAAGAAGCATATAAAGATACCCCGTCAGCAGGTGTTATTTTAAAAATCGCGATAGGCCTTGATGCCAATGATGTTGTTAATGGTAAGAATAATAAGCGTGTGTGGGTAGTGCGCTTTGACAACTCTGGGCAGGATGGTATTCATTACAGTATTGATAAGTCGGATGTTGCTTTCTATTCATTACCACCATTAAGTACTAGCATTGTTAATCTTAAGAAAGTGCCAATAGGAGAGTACAAAACTGGTAAGCCTTATCCTACTTCAATAACAAATTTAAATTTTGATGATGTTGATTTGGATAAGTGGAATCAACAGTTCTTTAGTGCCGTTGATGACTTGCTAGCTCCTCAGTATGCAGTGCCCGCCTTTATACTTGATCAACTCAGTGAACAAAAATATTACCAGAACATTCTTGATCAAAAAGAGATTATTGCTAAAGGTATCAGCAAAACAGTAGCAGAAGTGGTTTCACCGGCGGAGCCAAGCTTATTTAATATTGGTAATGCGCAGTACAAATTGGAGCAACAAATATTAATGCAGTTGTCTAATGCCTATAATATTGATGCTATTGTGCAAAATCCTGTAACTATGCAATCTCAGTACACGGGGAGCAACAATATGCCGCCAGCAAGCGCGCCGTATGTGCCAAGGCTTTATGGCCAAATGGTAGGTTCAGGCGTTAGCCCGTTGGCGGCAGTTCATGCTAAAAAGTCTTTCGTTGAGGAAAAATTATCAGATCAGTACACACTCTCTAGTGCTAAGATCCCAATGGGCAATGGTGACTCTTGGCTCACTTATGCCTTTAATGCCATTGAGGCCGATAAACATAGAAGCTTTAAGTTTGATGGTATGAGCTATGCAATTAGTCATATCGAACATCAAATCACAGATGTACAAAATGCGAACGACTACAAGGCGTCGTCTTGGTTAACTTTTATCATTCCTATAAGCACTGAAATGACAGATGTCGGTGAGGTTAATATTCCGGTGCCACTGCGTTCATACCCAACACCACCTTCTATTACTTCGCAAATGCAAAAATATCACGGTGTTACTGGTACTGATGATGTCACCATTAGTGATGCGAAGAAGTGGGCTTATCAGTTTGACTATATCCAAGTTGAAGCGGTACAGGATGTTATTAATAGCCAAATTGAGTTTAATGTACCTGAAGGTAATTTACTGGCGAGCCCTATGGCTGAGCTTACCCAGTTGCAAAACGCGCTAGCTCAGTTTGCCAATACTTATAAGGCCATTAATAAAGATTTTGTAGCTTCTTTAAGCAAAATAAACCTGGAATCGAAAGAGAAAGATCCTGATGCTTATAATGCAGCCTTAAGTGCTATGCAGGCATTTAGTGTTATCGTCACGCAAATTGGAGACTATTGGAACCCTAAGAAGCAAAATGTTAAACATTTTGGCATGTTTGGGTCGCCTAAATACGAAAAATATAAGTACCAGATTGGGGAATATCCAGCTACTGACGGCGACATTAGTTCTAATTTGGTGATTTCAATTACACCAGACAAAGCAAACTCAGAGTACCGCACATTGCCGTTGCCGTTTATTGATGTACCGGGCTATACGACTAAGCTGTTAACTAGTCGCGAAAACAGTTACAGTTTTTATAAAGACGACCATGGTACAGATAAATATCTAAGTTATGGCGATCGTGGGCATATTAAAGATAGATCTGTTGAACAAAAAGAGCTGGACATATTACTTGAGCAAAATGCTTGGTCAGGTATAGCAACAACTCGTAACTCACAATTACTTAAAGATTCATCAGGCAATTGGATCCCAGTTAACCCCAAATTCATCTATTCCACACCACTTGTTAAATTTTATAACAAGTTGGTACCTCTATTGGTTTGTGGTCAAACTATCAATATTGCAGAAGCGAATCAAACGGGTGATAGAGCACCGAAAAATCTCCAGCTAGCTGAGCATTTGTTTAATGTGTTTACCGAGCTATTCACCTCAAACGCAACAGGCATGCAAGTTGTTAAATTGGAGCTAGCTTACGAGTATACACTTGACGGAGAGGCCGAATTTTTAGCAATAAACCTACCCGTATTTTTGGTAAGTCCTTTTGAGTTCGATATTAAAACTGACTTGCCTATTGGCACGAGTCCTGTCTTTTGTCCTGCGGATAATAAAGGCTTTGTATGTAATTTAGCCAATAGTATTACCAAATGGTATCAGACGAATACACCGTCGACTAACCAAGCAAAATATATATTTAAATTGGATGTTTACTCTAAGACAGATAATAAATTACCGTTATTGAAGCTGCAGTGTTTGGAGTTGAGTCTAAATAATATTAAGGGATTGTAGTGCACCAAATGAAGGTTTTAAATTGTGTAGATGTCAGTTAAGGGGACTATCTAATGGCGGAAAAAATTAACTTCCTATCATGGAATATACAAAAGTATGGGAATAAGAAACTTAATGATGACTTTACTAATTATGTAGTCGAGTTAATTAACAATTCCAAAGCAGATATTGTCGGCATTATGGAGATTGTTGGTTGGACAGGTGAAGATGTTAAGGAGCGATTATTGACCGCGCTTGGTAAAGCAGCATGGGCTGGCGAAGCAAGTGAAATGACGCCATCTCGGCCTTATGAACAATATTTGTATTTATGGAAGAAGTCGAAGATAGATGTCGAAAGCGTTAAAACATATGGCATTGTAGGCGAAGGCGATCTTTCCGAGGTTTATACTTTATTAGGTTTAACAACAGAAAGTAATCAAATCGCTTTCAATAAAGCGATGATTAGCGATAAGTGGTTAGATCAAAACTTTGAAGTAAATATTAAGCAATTTATCGCCAAAGGTGCTGTTAAGTGGGTCAGCAATAAATGGCTACTGTATCCGAAAAAATTTACCATTACCGGCTACAATCCCCCGTTATTAACAGTGGCAATTAAAACTAAAATACTCAACCTATTTATTTCGGTCGCTGAATCTGGGGATATATTTGGCAAATCTGCGCGTCCTCCTTTCTTAATCAACGCTGAGGTGAAAGCCAATAATGAGAAATTTGTTGGTATTCTTTTTCATGCTCCTGGACCTGGTGATTTGAGAAAATACGTGTTAACTAATGCCCTTGGAATGCTCTCGGAAGTGCTTGATAATGACAATATTATCATTATGGGAGACTTTAATATTAAGGAGAATCAGCAAAAAAACACTTGGGTTGCTTTACATTGGCCAGATAAACAAGGGCTCGCTAAAGAGGTAAGAAAAGTCCCTAATGATTATAAAACCAGAGAATATATTAAACCCTTTCAAACGTTTACCGGTGCTCAGCTAAGTAATCCAAGCAGCTACCCTGATTTTAACAAAATAACATTTAAAGAGTGCGAAAAACTTTTTGCCTCTGATGTTAAAACATCCCTGAAAAAAACTCCAGCTACCAATCCAGGAGGTCTTGTAACGATGGCTGATTTGAAACTATCTCGTGCTGAATCGTATGATAATTTTTTTGTCCTGCCTAAAGGGAAATCGTCGGAAACTGAGGTTTGGTCGGCCATTGGAGAAATGTTGACTGATGCTAAAGTGGTTAACCCACGTGGCGATATCAAGCCTTATTCAAAATCTTGTGCTGACAATTCTAGAGCCTTTTTTCAAAGCTACAAAAAGCAACTTGTTGTTCCATATCCATATGATTTAAAAGCGGCAAAAGAAGTTTATTACCGAGCCATCAGCGATCATCTACCCATACTAACAACAGTCAGCCTTGGGCCTTAATCTATTGAGCATTATTGAAATATTTTTCGGATAGGTTGTACGGATGAATAGCTTTATTTTAAAAAACTTATACATTGGAAATACAATAAGCGATTTATCAATACGTTATAGATAATGGTTTTATTTAAACAAATGAAAACAATTCACTACTTTATTTGGGCTGTGTTTTTTAGTTTGACGCCATTTCAGGTGTTAACTGAAAATGCTGTTCACGCCGCTGAATCAAGCGTTAATAATACCGCGGTAAACTCGATAATAGAAACCCAGATAGGTTTTGGTGGTGAATATTATTTGCTAGCAGTAACTGAGATTATAAAACAAAAAGGGGTTTATACTTTAGTTAAAGTTCGTTTTAAAAACGCTGCAGGTGACTACCAAAAAAATATATTTCTAGACCCACAAAATCCTCAAATAGCTGATGTTGAAATTTCTTCAGCGCAACAAATATTAATAATAAAAGTGATGAAAATATCTTTTCCGACACCAAATCAAGAGGGCAGTGTTTATCTTGATGGTTCATATACTAATTATTTTGGGGAAGGTAAAAAGCATTACAATCAAGTAATTGCTACTTGGCCTTATATACCTGAAAAAGCAATCGATTGAAATCATGGATAAGCAGATCCGCTTGCCTTTTTTAACCGAGCTGGAATCGCATGAAATAGCTTAGGACATAAAAAAACCCGAAAAGCTTATTAATAAAGGCTTTTCGGGTTCTTTTAGTGGGTTATTAAACCCTAATTTGGTGCGCTACTGGACTCTACTTGGTGAAATAAGCTGCTGATAATTGGTTGTTTTTGTTTGTGGTGGTTTTACTGGTACTACTTCTGGTACTACTAAAAATAAAAGTCACCTTGTTTTTTGATGAATTCACCCTGTTTTATAATGTTTACAAAATGAATTATTCGAGTGTAAACACAAATACATAATACCTCCAATTCCCCACCTCCATAAAAGCCATGAAGTAACTGACTATTTTTAATATGTTAGTAGCTTAAGCGTGTTAAAAGTTCAGTGATGAATAAAATAACAGCAACTAATAATATTAAACAGTTTAGTTTTGTTTAATAGCTTCTGTTTATCTACTTTGAAAGTGTTATATATGAAATGCTGTGATAAATTACTCGACATATATAAAATATTACTTTAATCCCAAGGAATGAGAATGCCTATTTTAAACTGGCTTAATAAAGAGCAAGCTGTAACGACAGCTAAGAATTGCTCCTATCGTTTATTAAACCAAGTACCTGAATTATCTTACGGTGACCAAGATTCGGACAATATGATAATTCAAGGTGATAACCTTGAGGCGTTAAAAGGGTTGATTCCCACGCATGCGGGAACAGTTAAATGCATTTACATTGACCCCCCATATAACACCAATAGTGCCTTTGAGCATTACGATGATAATTTGGAACATAGTAAATGGTTGACTCTAATATATCCTAGACTTGAATTATTGTGGGATTTACTGTCTGAGGATGGCTCGATATGGATATCATGTGATGATTCAGAAGCGGCATATTTAAAGGTGATTTGTGATGAAATATTTGGGCGCGTAAATTTTATAGCCTCAAATGTGTGGCAAAAAAGATACTCAAGGGAAAATAGAGAGGCCATTGGTGATGTGCATGAATATATTTATGTTTATGCAAAGAAACCAATGTTATTTAAAGGAGTTAGGAATAAAGTCCCTTTAACAGAGGCTCAGGCGAAGGTGTATCGAAACCCCAATAAAGACCCTAAAGGTAGGTGGAGGTCTATCCCTATGACCGCACAAGCTGGTCATGCAACTCCTGCTCAATTTTATGCGGTAGAAACCCCTTCAGGTAAAATACACTATCCTCCAGAAGGGAGATGCTGGGGGGTTGCGGAAGCAACATATAAAAAGCTTAAAAGTGAAGGGCGAATTTATTTTGGTAAAAAAGAAGATTCTCAACCCAATATGATTAGGTATTTATCGGAAGTAGACGGTGTTACGCCATGGACTTGGTGGCCTTCAGATGAGGTTGGACATACAGATGAATCTAAGAAAGAAATTCACGCCATCTTTGGAAAGAAAGATGCATTTGATACCCCCAAGCCAGAGAGGTTAATTGAAAGAATTCTTCATATTGCAACAAATGAAGGAGATGTTGTTTTAGATTCGTTTTTAGGCTCAGGAACTACTGCAGCTGTTGCGCATAAGATGAACCGTAAATATATAGGCATTGAGCGCGGTGAGCACGCCATAACTAATTGCCAGCCTCGCCTAAAGCAAGTTATTGATGGTGATGATGTTGGGATTTCAAGTGTTCGTAACTGGCAAGGTGGCGGTGGCTTTAAGTTCTACCAACTGGGTGAAGTGATATTCAATGAAAGGGGGGCATTACAAGAGGGGATTTCTTTTCAAGCATTAGCGGCTCATATTTGGTTTAGTATCACTCGTAAATCATTACCTACAGTTATCAGTGAAAATCTCAAGTCAGCTGGTAAATCACCGTTTATTGGTGTGTTTAATGGCACTGCCATTTATTTGCTATATAACGGCATATTAGGCGATAAACGCCCGCAAAGTGGTAATGTTTTGACTTCTAAAGTATTGGCTTTATTACCAGAACACCCAGAGAACTCGAGCGGTAAAAAGCTTGTTTTTGGTGAGACGTCGCGTATGGGTAGTGAGCGATTAATAAGAGAAAATATAATATTTAAACAAATACCTTACGATATCAAAGGACGATAATAATGTTTCAGTTAAAAAAATATCAACAAGACGCACTTGATACCCTTAGCGGCTTCTTAAAAAGCCTCAGGGTGACAGGTGATGTTGAAACTGCATTTTCTGATTCATTAAAAGAAAATAACTTCCCTAATGTGCCGTATCGTTCTTATAAATTTGATGAAATACCCTATGTTTGTATTCGTATACCTACAGGTGGTGGCAAGACTATTCTAGGTACTTTTTCTATCCCTGTTGTGGCTAAAGAATTATTGCTAGAGGAATTTCCTATAACCCTGTGGCTTGTACCTACTACCATAATCCAAGAACAAACGGTTAGTGCATTAAAGTCTAACCCTGCTTATTCTGAGCATTTAAACGATGCTTTTAACCATAACGTTGCTATTTATGATATTGCAGATATCAATCAGATAAGGCCGCAAGATATAGGTAACAAAGCGATAATTGTTGTTTCTACATTACAAAATTTGCGTGTGACTAAAACAACGGACCGTAAAGTTTACAAGTACCATGAAGATTTTGAACCGCATTTTGCTAAGTTATCAAAAAAACATCCTGCTTATGAGAAATTGGAGCGAGTAACTGAAGACGATTTATCTGAAAATGGTTTGGTGGCAAAGGATGTCGGTAAAATTAAATATTCTTTTGCTAACTTGTTAATGATATCAAACCCTATCGTTATTATTGATGAGGCCCATAACGCCCGCACTAGCTTAACGTTTGATACTTTAAAGCGTGTTTATCCTGCTGCAATAATAGAGCTTACTGCAACACCTAATACCAGCACTACTAATGGTAGTAATATTCTTTTTAATGTTTCAGCCGCCCAACTGAAAGCGGAAGAAATGATTAAATTACCAATAATATTAACTGAGCATATCAATGGTTGGGAAGAGGCTGTTAGAGATGCAGTATTAACTCGTAATCGATTAGAGATATCAGCACAAAAAGATAAAGATTACATACGTCCGATAGTGTTATTGCAGGCTGATAATAAGAACGGAAAAGTAACAGTTGAAGATATTAAAAAGTGCTTAATTGAAGAAAACCATATTGAAGAAGAGCAAATTGCTATTGCAACAGGGACGCAAAAAGATTTAGAAGGCATCGACCTTTTTCAACAAGACAATAAAATTTGTTATGTCATAACCATACAAGCACTAGCCGAGGGTTGGGATTGCTCTATGGCTTATGTTTTTTGTTCAGTAAGAAATGTTACTTCAAGCAAGCAAACGGAACAATTGCTGGGGCGTGTACTAAGAATGCCATACGCCAAGCGTAGAGTTATAGAGGACCTCAATAGAGCCTATGCGCATTTGTCTTCTACGGGTATGGCACAAGCTGCTTCTCAGCTTTCAGACCAGCTAATTGAAATGGGGTTTGAAGAATTAGAGGTCGCTACATTTTTAAGGCAGCAAGATACTAATCAAGGTGAATTATTTGGTAACGACAATGCTGGTAATGTTGTTGAGAAAAAGCCAGAAGTACCTTTTAGGTTAGAAGTTAATGAAGTACCTGAAACAGCTCAATTATCAGAGGAAGACCAAAGTAAAATAAAAGTCTCTGAAGTCGAAGGTCGCAAAGTCGTTACCATTACTGGACAAGTTTCAGCTGACATAATAAAAGCAGTCACCAAGGTATCAACGGTCGATAAAACAAAAATAAAACGTAATATTCAAATTCATAATAATAGTATTTTAGCCGCGCAATCACCGTCAGAAAACGGAGTCTCATTTGTTGAACTTCCTAGACTAGCTGTTATGTACCAAGGCGAATTGGAGCTTGCTGAAAAAGAATTATTCTTAGATATACATGGTTGGGATTTATTAAATTATAAAGCTGAACTGAATTATAACCCGACAGAAGAAACAACCAGCTTCTCATTGGATTTAGAAGGTAAAAAAATCAGATATAGTTTTGTTAGTGAAGAACAAAATTTGGACTTAAACCTTGTTCACACTGAAACTACTCAAGAAGAGTTAGTTAGCTGGTTAGATAAGGAGTGCCGTCAAGATGACATAACTCAATCTATATTAACCAGTTTTATTTCACAGATTATTAATGGGTTATTGAAGAAGCCCGAATTAACATTAACAGCTTTAGTTAGAAATAAGTTCCCATTAGCAAGCGCGATACAAGACCTTATTGCTCAATACAGAAAGCAAGCTGCCAAAGAGGGTTATCAAGATACGTTATTTGTAAATGAAAGTGATGTAATCACAACCTACGATTATAGCTATAGCTTTAAAGCTGACAAGTATCCTGCAAGACCACCTTATTATGCAGGTGCGTATAAGTTTTCAAAACACTATTACCCTCAAATTGAGGATATGAAAGCTACAGGCGAGGAGTTTGAATGCGCACGTGTAATTGATTTAATGCCCCAAGTTAAGCATTGGGTTAGAAATCTCGTAAGACGTGAAGCCGCTAGCTTTTCTTTACCTTTAGCGAACGCGAACTTTTATCCTGATTTTGTTGTTGAATTAAATGACGGAAGATTATTAGTTGTAGAGTATAAAGGTGAACCATATAAAACTAATGATGATTCAGCAGAAAAAAGTGCAGTGGGTAATCTCTGGGCATCAAAAAGTGGTGGTAATTGTTTGTTTTTATTTGCCGTAGAGAAAGATAAAGATGGCTTAGGTGTTCAGCAGCAAATACTGAATTGCATATCGTAATAATAAGTATGTTACGTTGATATCAAGGGCCTCTTTTTACTTTGTGTGATTATGCTGGGTTCATAGAAAATTAATATTAACCAAAGCGGCTAGATGAATAATCAGCCGCTTTTTAATGCCCGCTACCTAAGCAACGCGCATTACCAATCACTTCGATTGATAGATACAAACAAATACTCTGGGAGGATCGGATCAGATCCTTTGTTTATAGGGGTTCCATCAGAACCAGTAATATAATAAGGTGTTTTTTAATTAACGTAAAATGCTGCTATTCCTGCTATTAATAGCAACAATAGCTTAGTATTAGCAACCAGCCTGTACCTGTCTGGTTAAGTGCTGTTCCCCTAATACCTTGTTAGATATTTACTACACCGAGTATATGTATGAATGAAAAGTCAGCCAGTGAAAACAAAGCACCATTCTATTATTCGTTATCTAGCGTCTGCGATAACTTCGATTTCAAAGCTCGTGAAATCTTAGGTCTAGCAATTAGTGGTGACATTGTTTTATCGGTAAAGATACCTGACGGATGCTCACCCTACCTAATGTCGGTTGCTGATACCGAAACACACAAAGCATTTGGCTTTCTTACTAATACGAAAAAAGCGCTAGAAAACATATCAATGCTTCCCAAAGCAGTTTCTAGCTCCTACCTTAATTTAAGAGTTGAAGATTGCGAGACATTAAAAACTTCCAATATAAAGCAATCTATTTTCGAAAGTGCCTTTATTGATGGAGTCAGTTCGGACTTGCAACATGAAATGGTAAATCAGTCTTCTGATTTTCTATACGAGGTGAAGCTAGGCGGTATTATTGTAAATATCCTTAAGTATAAGAAAAATGAAATTCCAAAATTAAAAAACGAGGTAACTAATAATTTCTCATTGAAAAGCAAGGATAGGCTTAACAATGGTTTTTATGCTGTCTGGTCAGGAAAGTACCTAAGGAAGTTTGTGCTAATTGATGATGAATCAGAAGTGAATGATGTAGGGGATAGTGAATATTTAGCAAGCTCGAAGTTAAACCAGTCTATGATTAAAGCGATATCAATAACTCAGCATGACATTGTAATATCGAGTAATTACAAAAAAGTATTTGAGAAACCTGAAAATATTCCCACCCCCACTAAATCAAGCCCTTATTATGTTAAGCCTGAGCTACGTGAATTTAGTGGTTTATTTGCATTAGCTGGGATTGGCTATCAATATTTTATTATTGACAAGGAAAAAGCTGTAGAGCCTCTTAAGTTACTTATAAATAAACAAAATAGCTTCGATAAAAAGACCCTTGATGCTGTCGTTTTTTTTCTCAACTTATCACCACACCACAATGCAAACTTACACCGAGATACCAAGGAAGAAGGTTGTAGATGTCAATTTAAATACCTTTTAAAAGAATCCGAAAAGTATTGGTTTGATATTAATCTAGATGACCAATCCGAAAGTGACATAGATGATTTGAGAGCAACCTTCGCGACACTGCTTCATGGGGTGGGTTTCAGCAATGAGAAAGCCATAGATGGTGAGTTTTTAGCATTACCAAATAAATTAAAAAAAGTTAAGGGAGTAAAAAGACTAAATATAGTAAACATTTTTGGTTGTTAGGGAGTACATTTGTAAGTTTTACTCCTTTTACGGCTAATAAGTTCCTCTCTAACATCTCGCCCTGTAATTAACAAACAGGAGCATTAATATGCAAGAAAAACCAATTAGCACTACTAGTAAAATCCTTAGATTAAAAGAAGTTGTCGAGAAAATAGGACTTTCACGCTCAACCATTTACTCAAAAATCAACCCTCGTTCAAAAAGCTTCGACGCACTATTTCCTCAGAGTATAAGTCTCGGTTCCCGAGCGGTGGGCTGGCTCAATAGTGATTTAGATACTTGGTTAAATAATATGATTAGCCAGTCTAGTGATGGAGGAAGAGACTAATGATGAACCATCACTTAAATATAGCCCCCGTTAAACATACATTTCCTGTTGGTTGCGAGTCATTTCCCATGTTGTACGGTGCTAACTTACTCACATATGCAGTATCAGAGGTCGCAACAATAACCCAAGCACCGCTTCCTATGGTTTACAGTGCTGCTTTATCAGCCCTGTCTGTGGCAGCTCAAGGATTAGTTAATATAAAATCCCCGACAGGCCAAGTAGGCCCTGTCAGCTTGTCACTTTTAACTATTGTAGAGTCGGGTGGTGGTAAGTCAACTGTGAGTAAGTTTTTTACTCGAGGTATTAAGGTATTTGAGAAAGCAAAGCGTGAAGCTTATCAAGATTATCTTAGAAAATACAAGTTGAAACTAGAACTCCATAAAGACGAAGAAATACAGATTAGGGCGTCTATGGAGCTAGGCAATAAAAGCCAATGCAATCAAGTTTTGGATAAATTAACTGCTCATGAAAAAAGCAAGCCTATTAAACCTAAATTGCCAATGCTACTTTGTGAGGATATTACAATTGAAGCATTGCTGGCTATTTTAAGTGAGCATACTCCAAACGCATTTCTTTTTACTAGTGAAGGTGGGGTAATCTTTAAAGGCAAGGGGCTTTCAAACACCCCTGTGATGAACTCTCTTTGGAGTGGTGATGATATCCTCGTTAGCAGAAAAGTAGTACATTCATCTCAAGTGGAGGGTGCTCGGTTGACTATGCATATCATGGCTCAAAAAAGCGCGCTCATAGGGTTTATGGATAGAGCTACCGACGATATTGTGGGTAACGGCTTTACTGCTAGGCTTCTCGTTTGTAACCCGACTTCAAACTATGGAAGTCGATTTGTATCTGGAGTTGAGCACACTACGGATAATGTAGATGCTTTCAACGATATGGTTGTTGAGCTAGCAACTAAATCAGCGGAGCTTGAGGATTATACCGCAAAAAAAACACTGTGCTTTTCTGGTAATGCGAAGGTTATTTGGCTTGATATATGTAATGACATAGAAATGAAAATGGGTTCTGCTGGTATATACCAAGGGGTTAAAGGTCACGCCTCTAAGCTTGCTGAGAATATATCAAGAGTAGCTGCATTACTTCATTGTTCGGAACACTCGATTGAAGATGAAATATCTACCGCTACTTTGCTAAGTGCGGTCAATTTGGTTGGTTATTATTCTGGTCAATATATGAAGGTTTTTAGTGCTCCACCTAAGTATGTAGCGGATGCTCAAGCTCTAATGCAGTGGCTTAGTGCGTATGCAAACTCAGGGGTTAGGTACTTGAAAAAGAATAAAATCCTTCAAAATGGACCTGTAGGGCTAAGAAAAAAGACCCCTCTTGATGCTGCAATGAATCATTTAAAGTCATGGCACCCTTTGGGTGAAATCACCTCAAAGAACACAAGGGTCATTGATTTATGGCCTCAACAACCTTTTGATGAGTTTAAGCTTAAGCAGGACTTGTTGATTGATATTGTTTTTTAGTTAAGCGAAGTGCTATTTGTCAAAGGTAGCTGCCCGTTTAGCTTAACTTTAGCTTCCTTTTATTTCGTATATCACCGTTTCGTGTAGGTAAAGGGGCAGGGATAACCTAACCCTTTGGTACGCATAGGTTCGTTGTTTCCCTTTTCTATTAAATGGGTAACTAAGCGACCGATTTGGTTGAAAATAACTCCAGAATGAACTCGACAACTAATACGCACTGTGGATGGTGAATTTTTAAATCACATCCTTGCGTGGTTGGTTTTTAAGTAAATAAAGCTGTCGGTTATAGTTCTATATATAAGAGTTGAAGATAAAGTTAACTAGCTCACATTCCACCAAAGAATGGGGGCGATAGGTATGCTGCTTTTAATGTTTGTAATTTAAATATATTAGAAGTGATTTTAAAATGAAATTAATTAATTCACCAAGTTTTAATGGTTACCCTGTTTTATCTAAAAGAGGAGAGTTGATAGAAGCTATATTACGGGGGAGTGAAGAGGTTATAGCCAAAGGTCTTTCCTGCCATAATCGTTTAACAGTTATGCGGTTTGAACTAAAGTTCCCAGTGGGTTATACGGGGTGTGTTGAGATTATCTCCAAGTTCTTTGAGTCCCTTAAGTACAGGATTAAAAATGATTTACTAAAAAAAGGTGAGTGTAAAGGGCGGTATGTTCATAGTGGGGTTGGTTATTTATGGGTGAAGGAGTTGAGCGGTCAACGCGGCTGGCATTACCATATCACCCTAACTTTAAATCATGATGTATATAACTCTTTAGGGCGCCTTTATGGTACAAACGAGAATATGTTTAATCGTATTTATCTCTCTTGGGCTGGTGCGCTAGGTTATCATCCAGACAATGCTAAAGGGTTAGTGCATATACCTGAAAATCCTATTTATAAACTGGACTGTAACTCAGTGAGTATTCATGAAGATATACATGATGTACTTTATCGCATGAGTTACTTAGCAAAAATCAAAACAAAACCCTATGGCACGGGACTTGGTATGCGATTCTTTGGTACTAGTCAGAGATAAAAAAAAGGTCAGTATTACTACTGACCTTACTTACTCACCTAATCAAATAGGCTTGCTATTCCCGCCACTAAACCGCTCGCTACAGCTAGAGGGATGGCCACTGGAGCTGAGGTCACCCCAAGTACTACGGTTGCAGCACCTGAAGCGCAAACACCCAATACAGCTCCTGAACTAGCTGCTACAACTGTTCTGCTTGCGGTTACATCCGAGGAACCTGCTATGCTTTTTGATATTTCATTCCCTGCTAGGCCGCAGGTGATTGCCTTTTCTGTTGTCATGGTTTTTCCTTTTATGGTTGTGGTTAAAGTTCAAGCTCTATAAAGTCGCGGTCAATTACATCTTGGGTTAATCCGATGTAGCGAAGAGTTACACCTTCACTAGAGTGCCTAAGCATCTTCATTACACGAGCTATGTCTTTAGTTTTCTTGTAAAGGTGATAGCCTCGCGTTTTTCGCATCGAGTGAGTCCCTAAGTGAATATTTAACTCTTCACCAACTAACTCGAAAGCTTGTGATACAGCCCTTCTAGTTAATGGCTTGGGTGAGGTGTAGAGTGATTTGTTGTTTCTGTATGATTGAAATAAGAATATGTGACTAGGGTGACTTAATTGAATGTCATTAATTAAAATCATAGTCTTGGCGTTAAGTTTTATTTCAGCTCGTTTCCCTGTTTTTCCTTCCTTGAGTATCAGTCGTCCGTCGTCAATGTCACTAAACCTTACAGATAATAAATCTGAAATCCTCAGCGCTAGGTTGATACCAATATTCCAAATGTGAGACATCTGCTTAGAGCAGCGCCTTTCTAGTAAGTGACTAACAAGCCTTACCGTATCTAAGTCTTTTACTGCTTGTACTTCCATGGTGTGCACTCCTTTACTATTAAGTGATTGATATCTAGGTGTTAAAGTTCTGTTATTGTTACCTCGTAGACTTCGGATGCGTAATAATCGATAAAGTTATTCATGAATAGCGTTAGCAGGGTCTGTCCTTTTAAGTGGCTTAAAACGCCTGTGAAGAGGCTGTACACGCGGTTGCTGGTAAAACAAATATCTATCTCTTTTACCAACTCAGGATAAGGTGCTCCCTGAAATGAAAAGTCAGTGATATAAATCACTTTCCAGTAATCGGGCTCCTCTTTGTTTGTAACTTTTTCTACTCTTATTTCTACAGGATGATAACCACCGTTGCTGGCGCTGTAGTCTATATCTCTAAAGTGAAAAGTAAGAGGGTTTTGTGTTGTGATACTTACTGCTGATTTAGTCAGTTCTGTATTAAGTAAGGCAAATAATCTTTCTGGCAGGGTTAAGTTTTGACCCTGTTTAAGATTCAGTTTCATAGTGATATCTCATGGTTGTTAAGTGTATTTGAGGTGGTCTGGTGACCCGTCTCGATGGTTTGAATTTATGCGATAGGAGAAGGGGCGTAATCCCTACTGTGCAAGGGGTTTTTGCTCTATTTGCGGGGTGTGACGCTCTCTAGTTGAGTGCCTTGTCTTTGTGAATTATTGGATTAGATGAGTCCATTTTCAGCAAACGAATAAGTACCATCTCCAATGATAATATGGTCAAGTACGCGTACATCGATTAAGGCTAATGCCTCTTGTAATCTTTTGGTTATATTCTTATCGGCTATGGATGGTTCATTAATGCCAGATGGGTGGTTATGGGCGAATATCACGGCTGCGGCATTCTCATTCAGAACAAGTTTAACCACTTCTCGCGGGTAAACTACTGCTGCATCAATAGTTCCAAAGAAAAGCTCAGTATAGTCAATAAGCTTGTGCTGGCTGTCTAGTAGCATCACAGCAAATACTTCGCGCTCATATTTACCTAGTTTAAAGCCAAGAAAGCTCTTGGTGGCTTGGCTGCTGGTATAGCTACCTTTCCTTACGTACTTACAGGTTAGTATTTCAGCTGCGGCTTCTAATACTTGGTTGTCAGTCATAGACTTGCCTCTAAAGTACTGTCTAACCTTGTCTTTGGTTGGGTTTGGTTTGTTCTGCATGGCTTGTTCCTCGTGTAATAAATGGTTTAATCACAGAAGTAATGTATGTTTTAAAATATTTCGAGTGACAAATGCTTGAGTTAATGGCATAAATATTGATTTATATGGTGTTTTCTGTGTTGTTATTGGGTGATAATTTAATTCATTCGTGAGTATTAGGTTAAGGGATTTAAGTTGAAAAAATTGGAATTGGATGTAGTGGTAGAGTCAAACGATTATGAAGTTGATATGCAGTTTGGTCTTGAAACATTAAAAGGGACTTCAGATGTTGTTAGTTTAATTTCCGCAGCAATACTTGAGGATAATATTGGGGGTAGAAGAACACATAGAAGCAATGGCGTTCGCACGAAATTAAAAAGGTCTTTTAAAGGTTCGTTTGGTCAGCGATTTTCTCTCGAAATTACAAAGCCCGAACTAAAGTCTAAGCTTAAGGGTATGGGAGATGATGTATTTCTCGAAGTTCTTTCTTATTTTGTTATGGAGGCTCTTTATTTAGATTCAGGTGATTTATCTGCCGAAGCTGATAAGGTCTTGGATGATATGGGGGATGTTTCAGTGGAGTTATTTAAGCGCTTGAATTCGCCATTGATTGATATGCACCAATTATCTAAATATTACAATCAAAATGTAACGCTAAGGCACAGAAAATATGGGGTAGCTCAGCCTAAAAAGTTATTTAATTTAACGAGTCAAACATGTAAAAATATAACTGAAACTGAAGTTGATACAGGCTCAATAACAATTGAAGTCATAATTGTTAGGTATCATTCTAAAACAGGTAATGGTCGATTACACATAAAAGGCATGGAAGAATTTTATTCGTTTGGTTTTGGTACAGATATTATTACTGTCCAGAAAGAGTTACGAAAACAAATATCCGAGAATCTGCACAATAACAATACTAAAAATGTTGATGAAGGTGATTACATTAAGTTGGTGGTTAAGGGGATGAAATTACCTACAGGTAAAATTGTTAAGTACTTAGTTATAGGTATTGAAAAATGACACCGAGAAAGGTTATAGGTTTCGCTTTTATTGTATTGCTACTTGCATGGGTGGGATACGCGGCGTACTTTGGTTTTTTTTATGAGGGGCAATCACCAGACAAAACCCACGAACAATGGGGGTTGCTTGGCGATTTTCTCGGAGGAACTCTAAACCCTATATTGACGTTTCTAACAATAATTATTTTAATTAAATCATTATCGATACAGCGGTCAGAAAGCGAGAAAAATAAACAATTTGAAACGGTACGCTCTTTTGAGTCTCACTTTTTTAATATGATAGATTCACAAAAGGTATTGTTTAATAATTTTAGGCTGTCTTTTGATGTTAATGGTACAGAGGTTACTAAAGAAGCGGGTTCTGCTGTCGTTGCGTTAGAGGACGTTATTGTGCACTTGAAGGATAACGGTAAAACAGATGATGATATTAAGTCACTGCTAGATGACTTAGATAACGATGATAGTATTTATTCAGCGGTTAGGACATTTTCAGTTATAACTAAGCTTATTGATAAGAAACTTTCTGATGAAAATGGTTTTGGTGAAAGTGAGCGGAAGGAGTATCTTGAAATATTGTTAAACTACACAGACTTCTCGCTTATACGTTTGGTGCTCTTATCAATTAAATACATGGATAATTCGCAACTCATGGCCTTAAAAGGTAGTAAGGAGTTTTTAGAGGTGTTAAGAGATATTGGCGTGTCAGCATACTTAGATGATATTTAGCTACTGCTTTTAATAGCTGGCTTTTTTACTTTGGTGGTGCAGATGCTGTGGATTTAATGGCTTGTTAAAGCGTTTGATTTACAGCTATTTAGCCTTCTCATTAAACTGCATTTAAGTGCTTGATATTACCCCGATTACTTATTTTACCCGTTACAACATTTTCAATGTGTTGTGACCAGTAGCACATTAACACACGTCTACGCTCAAGGTATTCAGCGCGATTATAAGCTCGTCTAACTTCATTCTTATCTACATGTGCCAATGCTGATTCAATAACATCAGGGTCGTGTCCCTGCTCATTTAAAGTGGTACTGGCTAGCGCTCGTAACCCGTGAGCTACCAGTTTATTCTTGTATCCCATGCGACCTAGGGCTTTGTTTGCGGACTCAGTGTTACAGTGTTTATTATGGTCTGTATATGAAGGGAATAAATACTTTCGATGACCACTTAATGGCTGTAATCGCTCTAATATTTCTATAGTTTGTGGTGTAAGGGGGACTTTATGCTCTATTCGCATTTTCATACGTTCGGCAGGGATAGTCCATAACTTATTGTCTAGGTCTATTTCAGCCCATTCGGCTTTTGCGCTTTCACTAGGTCGGGTCATGGTGTGTAATTGCCACTCAATTAAACATCGAGTTGTTAGCATAATACTAGCGTAACTTATGTCCTTCATTAGCTTACCTAATTCGTGCGGGCGAATGGTTGGCATATTGGTGGCTTTGGCTGTTTGAAATGCACTGCGGATACCTGATAAGGGGTTGTGGTGTAATATACCGATATTAACAGCGTGATTCATTACGTTGTTTAAGTGACCGATTATTTTCCCTGTTGTTTCAAGGTTTCCCTTGGCTGCTAATGGCTTTAAAGCTTCAATAGCTTCAGGTGCTAATATTTTATCAATGGGTCTGTGTCCTAACTTTGGGAAAACGTGATTTTCAAACTTACGCCATAGGCTTTTAGCTGTATTTTCTGCGATAGTTGTTTTTTTAATAGTAAACCAGTCGGTAGCTACACTTTTTAAGGTGTGGTTGGCAGCAAGTACTTGTTCGCGATGTTTATCATCTTTGTGTTCTTTGGGGTCGATGTCTCTGGCTAAAAGCTCTCTTGCGGCTACACGTTTTTTTCTAGCTTCAGCTAATGAAACATCAGGATAAGCACCCAAGCCTAGCGAGGTACGATTTTTGGTGAGTGGCTTGAAGTAGTCAAGTAACCAAGATTTAGTACCGTTGGTTTTAATTCTAAGCTGTAAACCACCACCATCACTAAGTTTATAAACTTTGTCTTTGGGTTTGGCTTGCTTTACTTCGGTGTTAGTTAATGTCGTTGTTCTAGCCATTTAAGTAGTACCACACTTTATGTTTATATGCTGGTACTACTTAAGGTACTACTTAAAAGTGTGGATGTCACGGAACAGTATTAAATAACTTTGGACATAAAAAAACCCGAAAAGCTTGTTTTAATGGGCTTTTCGGGTTCTTATAGGTTCTTATTAAACCCTAATGTGGTGCTCGCTACTGGACTCGAACCAGTGACACCTTGCATGTCATGCAAGTACTCTAACCAACTGAGCTAAGCGAGCATTTTTACTACAAACGTTGAGTGACTCAACGAGGCGCTATGTTAGCGATCTGTTTTATCAAGTGCAAG